>ERZ1034984.769-NODE-769-length-34478-cov-12.032769_pt1 | contig 34478 bp, 24 predicted proteins | sample MGYA00520589_ERZ1034984 | MGnify/ENA primary metagenome ERZ1034984 (study PRJEB33766, sample SAMN09781790) | gut metagenome | biome: gut microbiome | host: Homo sapiens | place: Madagascar | study: EMG produced TPA metagenomics assembly of the PRJNA485056 data... | reverse complement strand
AATTTGCGGCGAAGACCTGAAGCTCAACCGGCTCGGCCTGTTCGGTCTTGGCGGCGTCGTCTTTCTTCTCCGTGGTGGTGTTGCTAGAGCAGCCGAACATCGCAAACGCCCCGACGAGCGAGAGCGCGAGCGCGGCGGACAGCACCAAGCGTACCTGCTTCTTCATGTGTTCCTCCCGTAAAGTGGTCGAAGCGGACCTAGCTGGAAGGCGAAAGCCCGCAGCACATCGTCTTGCGAGGGACCTTCGGCTTGGGGGAGCCCAAGCAAAGCACGCATCGCCCTATCCCTTTTCGATGTACTGATACTTAGGTTATTCATTTTTGAATATATAGTCAAGAAAAAAGATTGTCGTTCAGCTATATTCACGGCTAGTTTTATTCTGAATGACGGGAATCGTGGACATTATTGGACAGAAAAGCCCCGCTTGTCCCATATTCCAACGAAGGACAAGCGGGCTGCAGGCATCGCGCAATCGCGATGAGCTACCCTTCGAACCCTACGAGAACGCCTCCGGGCTCGCAGTAATAGGAGCACAGGCCGCGGTTGGCGCCGATGCGGATGTCGCATGAAGGCCAGATCTCGCGAATCTTCACCGCGAGCGCCTCGGCCATCTTCGGGTTCTCGGTGTGTCTGATGCGCACGCGGCCGCCGACGAAGCCCACGGTCTCCATGTTCTCGAAGAGCTGCTTGAGCGCGCGCTTCTCTCCGCGCGCCTTGTCGAGCACGCCAAGCTCGCCTTCCTCGCTCGCCTGCCCGACGATGCGCACGCCGAGGACGCCCGCAACCTTTGCGACGAGCGGGCTTACGCGCCCGTTGCGCACAAAGTTGTCGATACGCTCGAGCGAGAACATGAGATGCGTATGCGAGGCGTAGCGGCGCAGCTCATGCGTCAAATCGTCGAAGTCCCTGTCACTTTGCGCGAGCTCATTGGCGCGCTGTGCGAGAAGTTCCAGCTCAGGGCCGGTCGTCAAGGAATCAAGCACGAACACCTTCGCCTCGGGGTGGTCGAACAGGTAGTGCTTCGCGGCGGCCTGCGCCGAGTTGAACCCGCCCGAAATCTTACTCGTGAGGGCAAGAGCGACGATCTCGTCCGCGCCCGCGAACGCGGACGTCCATTCCGCGATGTTCGGGCACGACGTACTCGATTCGGCCGCCTCGTCCGAGAACGCCTCGATGAGCTCCCCCACGTCGAGGTTCTCGTCGTCGGGAAATTCCCGCTCCCCCACGCGCACCTTCATCGGAACCGACACGATATCCTGCGTACCTGCGACGAACAAATTCGCCGAAGAGTCAACGACGACCCTGCGCACCATAGCTCCCCCTTGCCTCCTCTGCGCACCCGATGCCGGCAGCGCTCGGCGGTTTTCCGTAGCTTGTCTGTTTCGCATTAAAGGTACGCCAAGCCGATTGCCGTAACAACTACAATGCCAGACAGAATGTCAGTTACTTATACAGTTATGGCGCAATGTGAGGTCGATATGGATAAACGCGTCGTGAAGACAAAGCGCACCATCAAACGCACGCTCGTCGAACTGCTCGCGACCATGCCCTTCGAGAAGATCACCGTCACCGAGCTGTGCCGGGCCGCCGACGTAAGCCGCATCACCTTCTACACCTATTACGACGACAAGTACGCCCTCGCCGACGAGCTGTTCCGCGACGACATGGCGAAGGCCGAGGAGCGCTATCGCGAGCTCCAGGCGGAGAACAATCCGCGAAAGATTCCGACCAACAGTTATCACAACCTTTTGACCTGCATCTTCAGCGTTTTCGAACAGAGAGACGGTATCTTCATCCACTGCTCGTCGACGAAGAATCCCTACTTGCATTCGGCATGCTTCAACCACGTGGTGCGTGTCGTGGAGAATTACGTGCAGAATCACCGCAACGCGCTCGAGCCGAAATACCCCTCGCCACTCACGGCGGCGCTCGTGTGCAACGGGTTGTTCGGCATGTTCAGCCAATGCCGCGCCCAGGGAATGTCGCTTCGCGAAACAAAGAAGGTCGTCTTCGCCGCATTCGACGACCTTCTCAACTCGACCCTGTTCTTCCACAGCGCCCTTATCGGGTAGCGGGGGGACGGGAATACGCCGCCCCTTGCGCGAGAGCCCCGAAACGTACAGCGGCGATAGGGGCCCAACCCCTATCGCCGCATGAAGGTTCAGTTCGCAAACGTCAGCCGTGCTCGGTCGGCAATCTTTAGTCGGCTTCCACCTCGATTGTCATCCTGAAGCGATCGGAGGCGTGCTCGTAGCCAGTCTTCTCGGCAACGTGGCGCATCGTCGCATTGCGCGTTTCCACATAGATCGCATCGACCCCCGCGCGCATCGCAACGAGCGGCCACGCGTTCAACATAGCAGCCATATGCCCGTGACCGCGGAACTCGGGGCGCGTGTAGCAGGCGACCACCGTCGCCGTGCGCTGCACGCCGGACACGCCGCCGAAAGTCGGCAGGCGATCGAACACCTCGACGCCGGACATGGACGCAATCTCGCCGTCCTCCTCGACAAACAAGAACATCACGCGTTCGCCGAGCGTGCGTCTGAGATGAGCCTCGGTCTCGCTTCGGAAATGGGCAAGCTCCGACTGGCCGGGGTTCACCCCCCAGTACTCGAGCGATTGGGCGACGCGCAGGTCGCAAATGGCGGGAATGTCCTCTTTGGTGGCGAGGCGAATCGTTGCTCCCTCACCCGCGAGAGTCGAGAAATCAAGTGCAGTCATGAAAGTTAGAATCCTATTTACCTATTTTACCGTCAGAACGGGAACATCCGTCGAGCGCAGAAGTCCGAAGCTCACGCTTCCAAGCATGCCGCGAATGGCGCCCAGGCCGCGTCGGCCCATGACGATCAAGTCGCAGCCGTTCTTGTCAGCGTAGCGTGCAAGCGCCTCGGCGGGGGCAGTTCCTGCAACAACATCGATGGTCACGATGTCGGCGATGTCCTCGACAAGACCCGCCAGGTTCTCCGTGACCTTCTCTTTCGCCTGGTCAAGCGCTGCCCGAACCACGCCCTCGTACTGCTCGTAGTTCAGCATGCCGAACGGGACACCGTCAAGGGACCCCTCCGTGCCGATCTGGTCGACGCCCATGACGCCCGAAGGCACCACGTGCACGATTGCGATCTTCGCATCGGAAATCGCCGCGAGGCCCTTCGCATATTCGAGGGCATGTTTCGCGTGCTCGGAACCATCGTAGGGAACCATAATCTTGCTGTACAGCATGAGGTGCTCCTTTCAAACGACCGTTCGCGCAATGCTCGCACGCGAACCCTGCAGCACCATTATACGCCGAAGCGCTTCCGCAAGGAGGCTAGTTCACCTCAGCGATCACTTCGACTTCCACAAGCGCGCCCTTGGGAAGCTTCTCGACCGCCACGGCCGAGCGCGCGGGGCGCACCTCGCCGAAGGACTTCGCATACTCGGCGTTGAAAGCGGCAAAGTCGTTCATATCGTTTAAGAAGCACGTCGTCTTCACCACGTGGTCGAAATCGGTACCTGCCGCCTCGAGGATCGCAGCCACGTTCTTCATGACCTGAGCAGTCTGCTCCTCGATGGTCGAGCCCACGATCTCGCCTGTCTCGGGGTCAAGCGGAATCTGGCCGCTCGCGAACAGAAGACCGCCCGCGATGTTGCCCTGGGCATAGGGACCGATTGCCGCCGGCGCGTTTGCGGTGGAGATGGTTTTCATATTGTGCCTTCTTTCTAAAGTTCGCCATATTCGAATAATATTGCGTGGTTTTCTCGCATGTGACGATTATAGTGATGGACGCTTATGAACCATTGAGAAATGCAAGGAAAAACGATGTCGGACGAAGTTCAGGAAATGCTCACCCTGCCCGCCTTCGAGCAGGCGGCCCACAAAGTTCGCGAGGTCACCCAGGAGACCAAGCTCATCGAGAGCCCGCACTTCAGCGAGATAGCGGGCAACCGCGTATTCTTCAAGCCGGAGAACATGCAGCGCACCGGCGCCTACAAGGTGCGTGGCGCATACTACAAGATCAGCACGCTCTCAGACGACGAACGCAAGCGCGGTCTCATCACCGCGTCGGCCGGCAACCACGCGCAGGGAGTGGCCTACGCGGCACAGCGCTACGGCGTGCCCGCCACCATCGTCATGCCCGCAACGACCCCCTATATCAAGGTGGAGCGCACCAAAGCGCTCGGCGCTGAGGTCGTGCTCGCAGGCGACGTGTACGACGAGGCCTACGCCCGCGCGCTCGAGCTGGCCGAGGAGCGCGGCCTCACCTTCGTGCACCCCTTCAACGACCTGGGCGTCGCGACTGGGCAAGGCACCATTGCGATGGAAATCGTGCAGGAGCTGCCGCTTGTCGACTACATCCTGGTCCCCATCGGAGGCGGCGGGCTTGCCACGGGCGTCTCGACCCTGGCCAAGCTCTTGAACCCGCACATCAAGGTGATCGGCGTGGAGCCTGCGGGGGCCGCATGCATGAAGGCGTCGCTCGAGGCGGGGCATGTCGTGAAGCTTCCGCACGTGAGCACCATCGCCGACGGCACCGCCGTGCAGGAGCCGGGCGACAAGATCTTCCCCTATCTTCAGCAAAACCTTGACGGAATCATCACAGTCGAGGATGAGGAACTCATCGTGGCGTTCCTCGACATGGTGGAGAATCACAAGATGATCGTGGAGAACTCGGGGCTTCTCACCGTCGCCGCGCTGCGCCACCTCGATTTCACGGGAAAGAAAGTCGTGTCGATCCTCTCGGGCGGCAACATGGACGTCATCACCATGTCGTCAGTCGTGCAGCATGGCCTGATCCAGCGCGACCGCATCTTCACGGTCAGCGTGCTCCTGCCCGACCGCCCCGGCGAGCTCGTCAACGTTGCCCAGGTCATCGCCGAGAGCAAGGGCAACGTCGTTCGGCTCGATCACAACCAGTTCGTCACGACCAACCGCAACGCCGCCGTGGAACTGCGCGTGACCATCGAGGCGTTCGGCACCGCGCACAAGCAGCAGATCGTCGAGGCGCTCGAAGCGAAGGGCTTCCGCCCACGCGTCATCCAGGCGCATCTGTAAGCGCAGGTCGGGCGAGTGTTGTGTCCCGCCCGCAAAGCATAAGGCACCACCCCACGACAGGGGCGAACCTCTCACCGGTTCGCCCCTGTCTGCTTTTGGAAGGACAGTGATTCGAAGGCATGGAAGAAGTCATGTTGAAAGTGGCGGCATTCGTCGCCATCATTGTTGCCGGCCATCTTGCGGGACGGTCGCGAACGCTTGGGCCGAGACCCGAGCAGTGCGTGAGCAAAATCGTGTTCACCTTCACGCTGCCCTGCGCGATCGTCCACGCGTTTGGCGCGGCGGAGTTCACCCATGACCTGCTCATCCTCGTGCCGCTCGGTCTCGCCTGCGCGCTTATCCCCTACCTTGCCGTGCTCGGGCTCACCCGCCGCTCCGAGCGCCGCGACCGCGTGTTCTACCTGCTCAACTGCTGCGGCTTCAACATCGGGTGCTTCTGCTTGCCCTTCGTGCAGACGCTCTTCCCCGCGCAACTCGCGGTGACCACCTGCCTGTTCGATGCGGGCAACGCCATCATGATGACGGGCGGCTCCTACGCACTCACCGGCCTCGTCGCAGGCAAAGAGCCCGTCGAGCATCCGGCGAGGTTCGTCGCGAAGAGGCTTGCGAAGTCGATTGCCTTCGATGCTTACATCATCCTCATCGTGCTCGCGGTGGCGGGAATCCACATCCCTGACGCGATCGTGCAGTTCACCGCGCCCATCGCAAACGCGAACTCCTTCCTCGCGATGTTTATGCTGGGACTCATGATCCGCTTCGAGGTCGACCGCAATAAGCTCGCGAAGGTGGCGCGCCTTATCGGGCTTCGCGTCGTCGTGTCGGCCGTGGCGAGCGCTCTCGCGTTCTCGTTCCTGCCCTTCGACGCAACCACGCGCATCGTCATCGTGATGCTTCTCTGGGCACCGGCAAGCGCCATGGGGCCGACCTTCACGCTCTGGTCGGACGGCGATTTCGGCTTGGCGGGGCTCGCGAACGCGCTCACCATCATCCTCGGCGTCATCGCGACGACGACCATCGTCCTCGCGAGCGGCGTCGTGGCATAAAAAAGCGCCCCGCCGACGGTAAGGTCGACAGGGCGCGGGGGAACTGCGTAGACGATGCGGGGAAACGCAGCGGGACAACGACGATCGGACGGCGGCATCGCAAAAAGGTGCGCCATTTTCGCCGCGCGCCCCGCCATCGCGGCACGCGCCCAGCGCCTCTGCAAACGCCGTTAGAACTTCATGATACCGAGCGACTGGGCGAGCGCAGTCACGAGGATAACCACCACGAGCACAGGCGCCACGTACTTCACCATGACCGACCACGCTTTGGCGGCCTTGAAGGGCGCAGAGATGCGCACCTCGTCGATAATCGTCTTCGGCTTGATGATCCAACCAACGAACACGCAGGTCAAAAGCGCAACAATCGGCATGATAACCGAGTTGGAGATGAAGTCGGCGAAGTCGAGCAGCGAGGAGCCTTCGCCTAGGGGCTGGATGAACGAGAGCACGTTGTAGCCCGAGTTGATGAAAAGCCCTGCCACCACGATGAACACCACAGTGATCACCAGCGACTTTCGGCGAGAGAAGCCCGCGCCGTCCTGGATAATGGAAACGCAGGTCTCAGTGAGCGAGATCGCGCTGGTGAGCGCCGCGAAGAACACCAAGAGGAAGAAGACGAATCCCACGATGGTCGCCACCTGCCCCATGTCCGCGAACACTTCGGGCAAGATGATGAACATGAGCGAGGGACCGGAGTTCTGAGCGACAGCGTCGCCCGAGCCCATCGCGACAAACGCGGCAGGCACAATCATGAGGCCCGCGAGGAACGACACGCCCAAGTCGAAGCAGCCAATGCGCGTGACGGACTGCGTCAGGGACGCCTTCTTCTCAAGGTAGCTGCCGTAGGTGATCATGATGCCCATGGCGAGCGACAAGCTGTAGAACATCTGCCCGAGCGCACCGATGACCAGCTCCGGGGAGAACTTCGAGAGGTCGGGCTTCAGGTAGTATACCGCGCCGTCGAGCGCCCCGGGGAGCGTCAACGTGAAGATGGCGATTGCGATGGCCATCACGATAAGCGCAGGCATCAAGATGAGGTTCGCCTTCTCGATACCGCCCTTCACGCCGCGCGCCACGATGATGAACGCCGCAGCCATGAAGATCAACATGAAGATCGAGCTGTCGACGCCGTCGGTGATAAAGCTCGAGAAGAACGTGCCGCCATCCGCCATAGCCGCAGGTCCAGCTGCAATATAGGCGAAGGCGTACTTCGTCACCCAGCCGCCGATGATGCAGTAATACGGCACGATGATGAAGGGCACGACCGACGCCAGCACGCCGATGAACATGAACTTCTTCCCGAAATGGCGGAATGCGCCGATGGCCGAGAGGCCCGTCTTGCGGCCAATCGCCGTCTCAAGCAGCAAAAGCGACACGCCGAACGTGAACACCAGCACCAGGTAGGTGATGAGGAAGGTACCGCCGCCGTACTTCGCCGCCAGATACGGGAAACGCCACATATTTCCCAGGCCGACCGCCGAGGCGGCAGCTGCCAAGATGAACGCCCATTTGCCTGACCACGACGAGCGCGATCCGGTTTTCATTGATGCCATACTGTTCCCTTTTCCAATCAAGAGCGCAAGCAAAAGCGTTGCGCAGGCTGAAGCCCTCCAATTCGCGTTATTTTACCTGAATGAAACGAATTCACGCACGAGAGAAGGGTATTCGGCATTCCCCTTCGCCCAGCTGCGGTATAGCAAATGCGAAAGAAGAGCCCGATAGGTCCCTCGAAAAATGACGGGAACTTGGCAAAGCGCGTTGCATATGGCTAACTTTTACGCTATAAGTTAGCTGAATGCAACCTTAAAGGGCCACGTGGGCCCTTTTTCGAGAAAGAAAGACCATGGCCAAATCAAATACCCCCTACCTCGTTGTCGAGGGTCTTGCCAAGCACTACGGCGACGGGGAAGCCCGCGTGCAAGTGCTCGACGGCATAACCACCACCGTGAACCGCGGCGAGATCTGCGTCATGCTCGGCCCCTCGGGCTCGGGAAAATCCACCTTCCTAAACCTCATCGGCGGCCTCGAGGGCGCCGATGGCGGCTCGATCTCGATTGGCGGGATCGAGCTCACCGCCCTCTCAAGCAAGGACCTCGGCGAGTACCGCCGGCGCGAGCTCGGCTTCGTCTTCCAGTTCTACAACCTCGTGCCCGACCTCACGATAAAGGAGAACATCGAGGTCACGGCACACCTCTCGAGCAATCCCCTTCCCATGGAGGAACTCCTGCGCTCGCTTGGCCTCTGGGAGCACCGCAACAAGTTCCCGCGCCAGGTGTCCGGCGGTCAGCAGCAGCGCTGCGCCATCGGCCGAGCGCTCGTGAAGAACCCCGGCCTCATCTTGTGCGACGAGCCCACGGGCGCCCTCGACTACAAGACTTCGAAAGAAGTGCTCGAGCTCATGGAGCATGTAAACCAGCGGTACGGCTGCACTCTCGTAATCGTAACGCACAACGCCGCCATCGCCCGCATGGCCGACCGCGTGCTGCGCCTGCGCGACGGACTCTTGGCCGAAAACGAGGTCAACAGCTCGCCCGTGCCCGCCTCCGAGCTCGATTGGTAGGCGCGCGATGACCCCCTTGGCCAGACGGCTCCCTCGCGAGCTCAAGAACAACATCGGCAAATACTTGGGAATCTTCCTGCTCATGTGCGGCGCAATTGCCCTCACGTCGGGCTTCTTGCTTGCCGCCCACTCCATCGGCAGCATCATCGACGAAATGCGTGACGAGTACACCATCGAAGACGGCCGCATAGTGACGGCGTTCGAGGCGACCGACGCCCAGATCGACGCGGCCGAAGGCGCCACGGAAGACGTCGGCGGCGCCACCTTCTACAGGAATTTCTCCATAGACGCCACCATAAAGCAGCCCGTCGGCGACGATGGCACCAAGCGCACGCTACGCACTTACGTGCACCGCACCGAAGTCGATATCGCGTCCTACTGCGAAGGTACCGAGCCCCAAGAAGACGACGAAGTCGCCATAGACCGCGTTTTCGCCAAGAACAACGAGCTCGCTGTCGGAGATACCGTCGAGCTCAGCGGCCGTGCCTACACTATCTGCGGCATCATGACGCAGCCTGACAGCCAAGCCCTCTTTCCCAACAACTCCGATTTCACGGTAAATACCATCACTTATGGCGTGGCCGAGGTCACCGACGCCGGCTTTACCGCCCTCGAGGACGCCGGCGGCGCGCCCACCTACACCTACTCGTTCGTCTTCAACGACCGAGACCTCTCCGTCGCCGACCGCACCGATGCCGAGGAGGACATAGTCAAGGCCTTAACGGACGCCGACGCACGCGTGGATGATCTTATCGATGCCGACTCCAACCAGGGCATCGGCTATGCCCGAAACGACGTGGACGGCGACTCCGCCATGTGGACGACGCTGCTCGACATCATCATCGTGATCATGGCCTTCGTCTTCGTCGTGCTCACCAACGCCACCATCGAGGAGGAAAGCGCCATCATCGGCACGCTTCTCGCCAGCGGCTACCGCAAGCGCGAGATAGTCCTTCACTACCTTGCGTTACCCGCTATCGTGGGAATTCTCGCAGCGGGCCTGGGATGCGCGCTCGGCGTGGCGTTCTTCACCGAGCCCATGCGCAGCCTCTACTACGGCTCCTACAGCCTGCCGCCCTTCCACGTGTACTGGAGCTGGGAAATCTTCTTCAAATGCGCCGTGGTGCCCGCAGCTGCGCTCATCCTCATCACGCTCGTGGGGCTTCTCCGCAAGATGGGCAAGACGCCCCTGCAGTTTTTGCGCCACGAGGCCAGCGGCAAGTCCGGGACCAAGCGCGGGTTGCGACTGCCTGAGCGCATGGGCTTCGTTGCGCGCTTCCGCCTGCGTATCTTCCTTCGCAACCTCGGAAACTTCGCCACACTTTTCGTAGGCGTCGCCTTCGCCTCGCTGCTTTTGCTCTTCGGCCTCGCGATTCTCCCCACGATGACGCACTATGCCGACAACCTCGAGACGAGCCTCGTAGCCGAGCACCAGTACACGCTCAAAGCCCCGCTCGAGCTCGAGGGCAGTGCCGAGGAGCGCGAACAATGGGCCGCTCTCGACCGCCTGCAGTCCGTCGACGGCGCGCTTCTTTCCGCCGCCGAGGACGCGGAAGACGAGCTCGGGGACGCAGCCGACGCGGCTCAGGCGGCGGCCGATGCCCTCGCAGCCTCGCCAAGCGCCGAGGCCATGCAAGCGGCGAGCAACGCGCTCGATGAGGTCCAGGCCAAGAAGGACGCCCTCAGCACGCGCCTCGACGCCCTCGCCGACGCCCTTGACTGCAACCGCAATGAGGTCGTCGACCTTATCGACGACGCCTCGAACATCGATACCGGCAACGGCGACATCCACCCCGTCAACACCACGGACAACGGAGCGGGAAAGATTGCCCAGACTGAAAAATACGCCATTTACCAGCTACAATACGACCGTGGCGAGGGAAACGGCACCGAGACGGTGTCCATCTACGGTATCTCGCCCGACTCGCGCTACTGGAAAGACCTCGACGTCGGCGGCAACCGCGTCATCTTCGGCCGCGGGCTTCTCGATAAGTTCGGCTGGAAAGAAGGGCAAAAGGTCGAGCTCGATGATAAGTACGAGGAGAAGGACTACTTCCTCGAGTACGCAGGCGACGACTTCGCGTGGGGCACGAAGTCGGACATGAACGTCTACATGAGCATTGATGACTTCAACGAGCTCTTCGGCAACGACGCCTCCTACTTCAATGGCTACGTGAGCGACGAGGAGCTCGACCTCGACTCGCGCTACTTCTCCGGCGATACCACGCCCGACGACATGCGCGCCGTCGGCGACCAGTTCATCGACATGATGAGCAGCCTAATCGGCCTGATGGTCGGGCTCGCCGTATTCATCTTCCTGCTGTTCATGTACCTGCTGACCAAGGCCGTGATCGACCGCAGCGCCCGCTCGATCAGCTACATGAAGGTCTTCGGCTACCGCGACGGCGAAATCTCGCATCTCTACATCCGATCGATCACGCTGTGCGTCGTCGCCTCGCTCGTGCTGTGCGAGCCGCTGATCATCGAATCGCTCGCCGCGATCTTCCGCACGATGCTGCTCACCTACAACGGCAACATCGAGATTTACGTGCCGTGGTCAGCTATGGCCGCGTGTGCAGGCATCGGGTTTGCGACCTACCTCGTCGTGGCGTTTTTGCACACGCGCTCCATCAAACGCGTCAGCCTCGCCGAGGCCTTAAAGGTGCAGGAATAGAAAACCGCGGGGGGCGTCTTCCTCAAAGGGAAGGCGCCCCTCACGCATAGGCCGTTTTCAAAGGGGGACGACCCTACAGCCGCCAGGCAGCCGTCTCCTTCTGGAGCTCGACCATGTGCGCGAACTCGCCGCCCGCAGCCTTGAGCTCGGCAGGCGCACCCTGCTCGGCGACCACGCCTTCCTTCAGGACCACGATCTTGTCGGCGTTCTCTACCGTGCGCATGCGGTGCGCGATCACGATGACGGTCTTGCCCGCGAGCAGGCGGGAAAGAGCCTCCTGCACCACGGTCTCGTTCTCGACGTCCAGGCTCGCCGTGGCCTCGTCCAGAAGGACTATGGGCGCATCCTTGAGCAGAGCGCGGGCTATGGAGATGCGCTGGCGCTCGCCGCCGGAGAGCTTGGAGCCGTTCTCGCCGATCATGGTGTCGTAGCCCTGCGGCATGCGATTCACGAACTCATCGCAGTTCGCGGCGTGCGCGGCAGCCAGGACCTCCTCGTCGGTGGCGTCGCGACGGCCGAGCCGGATGTTGCCCATCACCGTGTCGTCGAAGAGCAGCACATCTTGGAAGACGATCGCGTAATCGCGCAGCAGCGCCTCGGGGTCCACGCTCGCAACATCAACGCCGCCCACGGTGACCTTGCCGGAGGTGGCGTCCCAAAAGCGGGCTGCCAGACGAGTCACGGTGGACTTGCCCGAGCCGGACGGACCGACGAGCGCCGTGACCTCGCCTTCCTTTGCGGTGAAGCTCACGTCAGCCAGGACCTTCTCGCCGGCGCGCCCGTCTTCGCCCGCGCCGTATCCGAACGCCACATGGTCGAACACCACGTCATGGCCCGAAGGCTCGAACTTCTCGCTGCCCTGCGCCACGGGCTCCTCCATGATGGAGCGCATGCGCTTGGCCGACGACTCGGCGGCGAACAACTCGGAGACGAGCATAAGGGCCTGGTCGAACGGAGCGTAGATTCGGCTCACCATAAGCAGGAACGCGAACATCACCATGAAGTCGACCTGGCCGGAGACGACCATCGCGGCGCCCGTGACGAGCGTAGTGGCGATTCCCAGACGCAGGATGGCGAATGCCGAGTTGACCAGGAGCCCGTTGGCGAGCTCGCCCCTGGTCGTCTCGCGCTCCTCGCGCTCGATCACGGCGTTCAAGCCTGCCAGATAGTGCGCTTCCTGGTTGGTGGCGCGGATCTCACGGACACAGTCGAGAGTTTCCTGGACGGCCTCGGTGACCTTGACCTTCTCGGCGCGGACTCGGTCGAACACCGGGGTCATGGGGCCGCGCGTCAGGCACAGGACGGCAAACGCCACGGGCACGCTCCAAAACGCCGCGATGGCAAGCTGCCAGCAGAAGAACAGCGACCCCGCGAACACGATGGCGCTCGCGATGACGGCGCCCCACAGCTCGCCCAAAACATGGCTGTAGGCGTGCTCCATGGCCTGGGCGTCGCCCATGATGGTCTCGGTAAGGTCGGCGAGGTCGCGGCGGCCGAAGAACGAAAGGGGCAGCTTTCGCAGACGCTCGGCGATCTCGACGCGCTGGTTGCCGCACTCCTCGTAGAAGATGCAATAAGTGTAGTAGTACTGCTGCCAGTTCGAAGCGAAGAGCAGAGCAAGGAAGACCACAAGGCCGGCCACGATGGGCAGGGCGGCGGGCAGGTCCGCGCCCGTCGTCAAATGGTCGACGAACCCTGCCATAACCAGGAACAGAAAGCCCATGCCAGCCATGGTGACCAGGTTGGTAATCGTGGTCCAGAAAATCCCGCGCTTCACCCCCGCGATGCCTTTATCGGACAGAAAGTACTTCTTTTTGAATGAGGCGAACATCTAGGCCTCGCCTCCTTTCGCGGCGACGGCGTCTGCGGCGGCATCGGCAACCGCGGCGGAAATCTTCCAGCTGGCCGCCTGCTCGTAGTCGGCCCACATCTTTGCATAGAGACCGCCCTTGCCAAGAAGCGCCTTGTGCGAGCCGATCTCGGCAACGCGCCCCTGGTCGAGGACCACGATCTTATCCGCGCCCACGACGGTCGAGAGCCTGTGGGCAATCATGATGACCGTGCGCCCCTCAGCCAGCCGCGTGAAGGCGCGCTGGATAAGAGCCTCGTTCTCTGGGTCGGCAAATGCCGTCGCCTCGTCGAGCACGACGATGGGCGCATCTTTGAGTATCGCGCGCGCAAGAGCCACACGCTGAACCTCCCCGCCCGATAGATACGCCCCGCTGGCCCCGAGCATAGTGTCGATGCCCTGCGGCAGCTTCGCCACGATGTCGTCGCACTGGGCGGCGGCGAGGGCCTCGCGCACTTCTTCATCCGTGGCGTTAGGCCGCGCGGCACGCACGTTGTCGGCGAGCGTTTGGCGGAAGAGCTTGTTTGTCTGGAACACGAAGGCCACGTGGTCCATAAGCTCGTGCGGGTCGATGTCACGCACGTCGACGCCGCCCACGAACACGCTGCCCGAAGTCGCATCCCAGAAGCGCGGGATGAGCGAGGCGCACGTGGACTTGCCGCCGCCCGAGGGGCCGACAAGCGCGAGCGTGCTGCCGGCGGGGACGTCGAAGCTCACATGGTCGACGGCGGGACCTTCAGCCCCCTCATACGTGAAGCTCACATCGTCGAAGCGCACGCTGTTTCCCGCCGGGCGCTTGGGCGCAGGCGATACAGCGAGGGGTTCGGCCTCCATAATGCCTCTGATGCGGGCCAACGAGTCGGCGCTCATCTGCGAGGCCTCGCCCACGAACATGAGCTTGGTCATCGCGGTGGGCACCACAGCCGAGAAGATCGAGTAGAACGCGAAGTTGGCAACGAACCGGGCAAAATCCGCCTCCCCGGGGGCAAGCAGCAGCGCCACGGGCAAGAAGAACGCCACGAGACCGTTCAGGGCCGTGAGGTTTGCGACCTGAGGCGCGCGACAGAACGTGCCGGCGTAGTCCTGCGCCATGCGCGCATAGTCGGCGATGGCGTCGTGGAAGGCCTTGAACGAATGGACCGTCTGCTGGAACACCTTGACCACGGGGATGCCGCGCACGTACTCGGTGCCGCTCTTGTTCATGCGCACGAGCGCGCCCATATAGGCCTTCATGAACTCGCCGCCCTTGCCGCTCATCATGGTCGCCATCGCCGCAAACGAAATGACGACCGAGATGAGGCAGGCCGCGCCCAGGCGCCAATCGAAGGCAAAGAGCAGCACGAGCAGGCCCGCGACCATGGCCACGGCACCCGAAATGTCGGGCAGCATGTGCGCGAGCAGCGTCTCGGTCGAGGCGGCGCATCCGTCAACGATGCGGCGCAGCTCACCGGTGGCGTGCGCGTCGAAGTAGCCGAGCGGCAGCTTGAGCAGGTGCTCGCTCGTGGCCTTGCGGATGTTGGACGCGCAGCGGAATGCCGCCAGGTGCGTGCACATAAGGCCCACGAAGTAGACCACGATGCTCGCCAGGGCAAAGCCCACGGCCCACCAGCCGTACGCCGCGATGTCCGTAGCCTCGCTCCAGTTGGGCGCCGCGGCGATGAGGTCGCGAGCCACAAACCAGATACATACGTAGGGGCCGAAACTCAAGAGCTGCGACACCGCCGATAACCCCATCCCCAGGTACGTGAGGAACTTCCGATTGCCAGCGTACGCAAGCAGCTCGCCGATGCCCCCACCTTCCTTTTTCTTCTCCTTCTTCTTAGCCATGCAAATCCTTTCTAATGGCTTGATAGTTAACCTCAATAAACTTATCATTCAGATGTTAACCTCGGTTCATCATGAGGACAGAGTCGGACGATTTCGTAAAGGAAAGGGACACTTTCGCAAATGCCGCGGTCGACCACCGACATAACCGAGCTCTACGCGCCACAGTTCGAGCAGTTCGGGCTCGAGCTCAAAAGCAGGGGCGCCGTTTTCACCGGCGAAGTTGCGAACGCCCGAGCGCACGGACGAGCGTGGATCATGCCTCTTTCCCCCACCTGTCTTGTGATGGAGCACTTCATCACCCCCACGCGCGATATGCACCTCATGGAGTACACCCCCGAGCCCTACGCGTGTGTAAGCGAAATCAGCGGGCCCACGCTCGCATGCATGCCCGACGCCGGCATCACGCCCGCGAACCTCAAACCGATGCATGGCCCATGGCCGAACAGCGCGATGTGTAGCTTTATTCAGGACAATTGCGGCGAAGAGCTGAGCCCGCTCTTTGCGGGACAGCTCTATCACTCGCGTTCCGTGCTCTTCCTGCCTGGGTTTTTCAAGGAGTTGGAGAGTCGCTATCCCACCGAGTTCGAAGGGCTCTTCGAAGCATTCGCCGAACCGTGGCACGAGGAAGCGGCGTCTGCCATCTGCCGTACGCTTCGTCGGCTCAACGAGGAGCGCGCCCGCGCGGTAGGCGGACAGGTGTATATGCAGGGCATCGTGGAGACGATGGTCGCCGAGCTCGCCTGCTCGCACGCGGCCTGCGAACAGGCTCGACGGGCAGCTGGCACGCGGGCAAGCACCGATCTCGCCGAAGAGGTGGCCGCAACCGTAGAACGCGCTCTTGACGCAGGCAAGCGTATGGGCGTCGACGAGCTCGCCGATCGCCTGTACACGAGTCGGTCAAAGCTCTGCGCCACGTTCAAGGCCGAAACGGGCGAATCCATAGGAGCCTATGTACGCAGGCGACGCACTGAGCGGGCATGCGATCTACTCGCCGGCAGCTCGCTTCCCGTGGGGCAAATCGCCGAACGCCTCGGCTACCCGCAGCAAGCCGCCTTCGCCCAAGCCTTCAAACAGGAGACGGGGCTCTCGCCCACTGCGTGGCGCGCCGCAAAGCCCTAACCCGCGACGACAGAAAACTTCTCGGGGAACCGAACGCGCTTTTGCCCCGTGACCGCAAAAGCCCCAACTTGCCAGAAACCGTCCCCCGCCGTTCGCTTTGGCCTCAAACGTTCGTATTGCCCTCTCAAAAAAGCACATGGGTTTTGCCGCACTCCCCTTGACAGCGCGATTGGCATTCCTATACTTATGAACAGTTGCTCATATGTTTACATGAATGAGCGAACATAAGTCGCGAAAGGATTCATCATGGCGGAAAGCCCCAGCCACATCGTGCAAGAGGCGGAGTCTATCGTGAGCTCTGCGGAATCACCCCGAACAAGCATGCTCTCCCCTTCCGAAGAGGCTTGCCCCTGCGGCTGCAATCGCGAGGAGACATCCTGCCTGTTCGACGAGATGCCCGACGAAGAGCTCCTCTACGACCTGGCAGATCTGTTCAAGGTGTTCGCCGACACCACGCGCATCAAGATCCTCTACGCGCTCATGGGGCACAACCGCTGCGTCGCAGACATCGCCGAAATCGTCGGCGCCACGCAAAGCGCTGTGTCTCATCAGCTGCGCACGCTGAAGCAGGCCCGCCTCGTGAAATTCCAGCGCGACGGCAAAAACGTCATCTACTCGCTTTCCGACAACCACGTCTACACCATGCTCGCCCAGGGCATGACGCACATCTGCGAATAATAAGGAACCGACCGAATTTCGGCTCACATAAACCCCAAGGAAAGGACTCCCCCATGCGTAAGTCGTTCAAGCTCGAAGACCTCGATTGCGCCAATTGCGCCGCCAAGATGCAGGACGCCATCAGCAAGATGCCCGGCGTCGAGAAGTGCACCGTCAACTTCATGATGCAGAAGATGACGCTCGTAGCCGACGATGCCCGTTTCGACGAAATCCTCGACGAGGCGCAGAAAACCATCCACAAGTTCGAACCCGACTGCAACATCGTCCGCTAGCTCGCGCAGCCAAGCAGCAGACCCGATCGCTTTCAAAGCAACTCCGCACCGAGAGGCCCATCACCCATGAACAAAAAGCAGATCAAGTGGCGCAACCGCATCATCGTCGCGCTCGTCATCTTCTTCATCGTCTTCGCGGCAACGGAGTTCCTCCCGCTTGACGCGTGGCTCGGCAGCGAGACGAACGCCGTCTACCTCGAGTTCGCGCTCTTCCTCATCCCCTACCTCATCGCTGGCTACGACGTCGTCGTCAAAGCCGTCAAGAACATCGGCCACGGCCAGGTCTTCGACGAGAACCTCCTCATGACCATCGCAACCGTCGGCGCGTTCGCCATGGTGTTTTTCCCTGAAACGGGGCCGCACATGGCAGAAGGCGCCGCGGTTATGTTGTTCTACCAGGTGGGCGAGCTATTCCAAAGCTACGCCGTCGGCAAAAGCCGTAAGTCCATCGCCGACATGATGGACATCGCGCCCGACTACGCGAACATCATGCAGGACGACGAGCTTATCGAGGTCGACCCTGACGAGGTGGAAGTCGGCGACGAGATCGTCGTGAAGGCGGGCGAGCGCATCCCCATCGATGGCGTCATTGTGAAAGGCGCGTCCCAGCTCGACACCGCGGCACTCACCGGCGAGGCCGTCCCGCGCGTCGTCGAGGAGGGCGCCGAGGTATTCTCCGGCTGCGTGAACCTGACCGGCGTGCTCACCATCCGCACGACGAAGCCCTTCGGCGAATCGACGGTCAGCCGCATCCTTGAGCTTGTCGAAAACGCCTCGGAGAAGAAGGCGCGCACCGAGAACTTCATCACGCGATTCGCCCGCTACTACACGCCGATCGTCGTCATCGTGGCGTTGATTCTCGCCGTGGTCCCGCCGCTTCTCGGCGCGGGCGCCTGGTCGGACTGGATCTTGCGCGGGCTCACGTTCCTTGTCGTGAGCTGCCCCTGCGCGCTCGTCATCTCCGTGCCGCTGTCGTTTTTCGGCGGCATCGGCGGCGCCTCGAAGTGCGGCATCCTTGTGAAGGGGTCTAACTACCTCGAGACCCTCGCCAAGGCCGAGACCGTCGTCTTCGACAAGACGGGCACGCTCACCAACGGCACGTTCAACGTCGTCGCCGTCCATGCGGAGGCGGACGTCAATCCCGATCTCGTCCTTTCCTTCGCTGCATATGCCGAGACGTACTCCGACCATCCCATCGCACTGTCGGTGAAGGCCGCTTACACGGGCGAAATCGACCGCGCGCGCATCAAAGACGTCAAGGAAGAAAGCGGGCATGGCGTTCGCGCCCAGGTCGACGAGCACATCGTCGCCGTTGGCAACGAGAAGCTCATGATGGCTGACAACGTCGCCTGGCACGAGTGCGAGCTTACGGGAACCATCCTGCACGTCTCGCTCGACGGTTCCTACATCGGCCACATCGTCATCGCCGACGTCGTGAAGGACGACTCCGCGGAGGCTATCGCAAGCTTGAAGGCGGCCGGGGTGAAGCGCACCGTCATGCTCACCGGCGACCGCGAAGACGTTGCGCGCGCCGTCGCCGAAAAGCTTGGAATCGACGAATACCGCGCCTCGCTTCTCCCGCAGAACAAGGTCGAGGAAGTCGAGCGGCTCATCAGCGGCACATCGAGCAAGGGCACGCTCGCGTTCGTGGGCGACGGCATCAACGACGCGCCGGTGCTCACGCGCGCCGATATCGGCATCGCCATGGGGGCGATGGGCTCGGATGCCGCCATCGAGGCCGCCGACATCGTGCTCATGGACGACAAACCCTCCAACATCGCACGCGCCATTCGCATCGCGCGTAAGACGATGAGCATCGCCTGGCAGAACATCATCTTCGCACTGGGAGTGAAGCTCATCGTGCTCATCTTGGCTGCGCTCGGCATCGCCAACATGTGGCTCGCCGTGTTCGCCGACGTGGGCGTCGCTATCATCGCCATCCTGAACGCGATGCGCTGCATGAGCGTGAAGAACCTTTAGGAGCCAAAGCAGTTCAGCAGCGCAACCAGGCGCGGGTACCCTCGGGGGCATCCCGCGCCTGCAAAGTTATCCCTTAGTCTGAGCGCCCTTGAGCTCAAACGGCATCGGGTCGTCCTGCCCGCGCCAGTTCGCAACATCGAACTGGCAAGTCCAGTGCCCCACTGCGCGCACGACGAGGGCGCAACCCATCACACCAAGGAATGCGGCGAACAATGCAACCGCCAAAGCGACCAGCATTAAAATCATCGCTGCCGCCACGATGAGCAAGAACGAGGCGTCGTTCGCAGAAGCCCCCATGTTCGCGAAAAACGACACGCAGAGGATGCCAGCGAAGATCACGACGGAGATCGCAAGAGCAATGGCGATGCCTACGACGAACGAGACGATCAGCCACATGCCGAGTATGCGAAGGATTCCCTTGAAATCGTGGCGCATCATCGCCCAAATTCGCGAAACCTGGAAGCCCGCAGAGAGGCGTCCGTAAATCGACATCCGCATCGTGCCGACCCACTTGAACAGGGTGACAATGAACGAAACCGCGCACAGTACGGCAAACGAGAACAACGACAAAAGCCCCGGCACCAAGCCGAGGGGCGCAACCGTCTGGTAAATCGAGTGGACATCTCCCCAGACGAACGCCGAACCAGCGAAACTTCCCGATGAAATCAGGCCACCCGCGCTCTGGAGCACGCTCATCACCACAGCGCACACCACAGCGATCACTGCCGCAAAGAAACCTCGCGAATACAGCGCCCCATCGGCGTTCTCGAAGATTCTTTCAGGAAGTGGGGCGTGCACGCCCCACGCCATATCGCGCGCCCATCCCCACAGATAGCCCGCAATCACGATCCAACCGAACACGGGGATGAAGGATAAAAGCGCCAAAAGGAGAATGCGCGTTACCCAATGCGGCGACTGGGTAACATCGCTCCATGCCGTCTTGAAATACCCTCGCTGCATCGGTTGCTCCTTTCTCGGTCGGTCCCACTATAGGACATCGGCATGGCAAAGCCGCGCGCCCGTTACCAGGGCGTAACCGAGAGAGGCGCAACAGAGAGCGTATCGCCGCCATCCCCCCGATGCAATCGAAGGAGTGTCCTCGAAGAAAGGCGCGAGAAGCATCGAGGGAAACGGCGGCCGCCAGATTAGGCTCGCCTCACTGCCTCTTTTTCGATACCGAAGACAACTGCGAGCAAAAGCTATGCCAGGAACTTCCTCGTCAAGCCGGCTCGTGTTTGCGTATCGGTCTTCTTATAGATGGAGGTCAGGTGCTTTTGCAGCATGCGGAGCGAGATGTCCATCTCGGACGCGATTTCCTTGAGCGCCCGCTCGTCGGCGGTGACAAGAACAAGCACCTCGGCCTCGCGCGGCGTCAAGCCGTATTCCTCAACGAACGTCGCCGGGTCGACCGCAGAACGCGCCTCCCCTTCAAGCACCGCGTCCAGGCGAAAGGCCCCCGAGGCAAAAAACACGATGATAATCGCCACGAACAAAACTATGCAGACCGCGATCATGAGGATGAGGCCCCCCGTCTGGATAAGGGCCAAGGAAGGCGCGACTATCACGAAAGCGCAAGCGTTGTTGATCGCGCGGCCCATTCCCGCCCACAAGGCAGGCCGCTTGGTTTTCGGCGCCATGAGCATGAAACTCGCCGTGAAATAGGTGACGAAGAACCCCGAAGCGAGGTAGAAAAGGACGAGTCCCCAGAACAGACCACCATTCGTTTCGGCTGCAAGGATGGCGATGGTCGAAAGCAGAAGAACGCAGAACATGATGAAGTTCATATAGCGGCGCTGCCGTATGTCGAAAAGCGCGCCAGCCGCGATGGCGCTTACCGCGAGGAGAAGCCTCGGCCAGCTTCCCACGTCAAGATCCCCGCCGGCGTCCGCGAGCGTGACGATGTTGTCGAGCGTCACGAACATGAGCGAGACGAGCGCCACGATTACCGAAAGCCAGAGAGCTCCCCGAGGGGAAGCGCTTGGGCAAGCCGCTCGTCCGCCTGACGCGTTCGGCTCGTTTTCCCCGCTCAGCTTGTCATGCACATCCCGCTCGCTTGGCATCGGCCCACCTGCGACCCTGGTCGCACCGTCGCAGCGTCCGCCCGCAAAGCATCGACGGCAAACTACAAGGAGCGCAGCCGCGCCAACGGCGAGAGCGATCGATGCTGCAAGGCGATCCGAGAACGCCGCGTTGGCGACGAACTGCATGGCGATTCCCGCGGCGTAAGCAATCCCAACCAGCAACGCGGCATGATCGAACCCCGCAATCTTGCGAGACGCCGCCCAATGGACAGCTCCTCCCAAGACTCCCAGCAAATAGAAGCAAATCACACCGATGACCTGCATCAACAGCAGGCTAGGCTGGGCGAATAGGACAGCGATGCCGCCAAATCCCACAACCATAGACGCAATCGAACAACCCAAACGCACCCTTCGCGGCGTTCGGGAAAAAGGCTCGAAACAGCAAAAGCCCACAGCGCTCGCGCCGAGTATCATGCCCTGGTTCAAAACGACATCGGCCGGGGACATGAAGCTGGCGAGCGTCGCATCGAAGAAATACTCGCCACCGAGAAAGACGAAGTAGAACAGGGCAAGCGCCATCAATTCCCAAGCATGTGTTTTGAGGCTGGCGGTCATGAGCTCCTGTGCGCGAGGCGATAGTTGAAAACTGCTTCCCCATTATACCAATGGCGAGCGAATATCGAGGAAGGACGGGGACACTATCCGCAACTGGCGCCTCGATCGTCCGAGGTATTCATTAGCTTCCTATAAGTCTAGGAGAACCCCGTGTCGGGCCGCTCCCGCTTCCCGTCATTTTCCCATTTCTGAATACCGCCAGCTCAGAGGTTTGCAAGAACGCCTGGTTCGCATAGACGAACCTTCCCGCCCGATGCCTGTCAAGGCAAACTTGATTATGTATGAGCAGAACCACGCGCGAACGTTCTCGGAGAGGAGCAATCATGCCGCAGAAGAGAAGAAGACACTCCCGGCCCCTTGCCAAAATCGGAGCCTCGGCGCTCTCCCTTTTGCTCGTCGCGAGCATGTGGCCCGGCATAGGGTTTGCCGACGACGTCCAAGCGGGAAGCGGCGAACCGGAGAACGCCCAGCAAGAAGCAGCGCCAAGCGAGCCCTCCCCCCTTGGCAAGGTCGCCATTCCCGAAAACTCATTCGGATACGACAGCCAAATCTGCCTAGCCAGCCAAAACGAGGGCGAGGAGGGAGCTTCGACAACCGGCGAAGGCAACGCATCCGCCGATGGCTCCGCCCAAGCAGCTGGGGAAGGTGTCGCATCCGAAGCGGGCGTAACCCCGGAAGAGGCCGATCGCATCGTCCCAAAGGGGGATACCGAAATCGGCCCGAACCCTTTCAAGGCAGAGGCAAACGCGCAGCCTGTCGCCAATTACCCGAACTACGAGAAGTACGACGAGACGTCCTACCCCGGCCTAAACGCCACCCTGTGGAAAACGTCCACCGGCTGCGAGGGAATCAAGAAGTGGGCAGGCACGCTCATCCAGGATAACGGCTATTGGGACCAGCCAGGATGGAGCTTCGAGTGCGGATGGAGCGCACCGGATCCCCCTCACCCAGCAGAAGTCTACGGACGCGTGGAGCACGGTTACTCCAACACCGCTGACGGCACCGAACAAGATGTGGTCTTCGCAGAAGGCGATGCTGGCCTCACCTCGCTCGATCTGAGCGCTGTTTTCGACGGCAGCTATGACGTGTACATGAGATATGGGGCGTTTAAGTACAACCAAATCGAGTCCCTCACGATCCCCAGCTTCGTGAAGTCGCTCGGCGAGAGCAGCTTCATGCAGGACGGCACGTTCCCCCGCCTCTCATCCCTCACCTTCGAAACCGACGCGCAAGGAAACGGTATCGAGGAGATTGGGTATGGAGCGTTTCAGAGCTGTGGCACCTTGACCGGGCAAGAGATGATCGCACTCCCGTCGTCGCTCAAATATCTTGACGGTGGGGCATTTTCGTATTGCGGGGCTCTCAACGTGAGGCTTGACAATTCCGACATCCGCTTCGGAGTCAAATCTTCAGACGACGAGACCCTCGCCTACCCTTTCGACAAGGGGACGACCATCTACGCCTATAAATATAAGTCGAACGGCACCGAATCAGATCCTTACCGGCTCTCGCAGAGCGACAGCGACAACATCTACCACTACGTTTGGATCGATAATGTCGCCATCGAGGGAGCAATCGAGCTTCCTGCCGGCGTAAGCGCGCAGGATGTCGCGATCACGCTCGAGCAAGGGGAAACCACCCCTATCACATTAAACGACGACGGCACGTTCTTATGCAATAGCGCTCTTCAGGCAGTCGAAGCCGTTGTGTCCATTCGCATCCCCGGGTATTACGAAGCGACGTTCGGCCGATCGGCATCGCTTATGCAAGGCACCTGGAACCTCGGCACGATTTCCGCCGGCAGCTTTAAGGAAGTTCCCGCAACTCGCTCCTTCGCCCTGAGCATCACGCAGAAGACGGGCCAGAGGGACGAATACGGCAACGACACGCTCGCCGCCATCACGGACCAATCGAAGCTCTCATATACCCTAAAGCGCAACGGTGTTAATCTGACCTGCGGAGAAAACGGAGACTATGAGATTCAAGGCGGCAGGCTCGTCCTATCCGAAGCCCTTGCCAGCGAAACGGGAATCCTCGACCAGCTCTCCTTGGAAATCGCGCCCGACGACTCGCTTAAACTCTCGTCCGCGGTCGCCGAATACGATGCGGAGTTGGGAGGCTTCAAGGCAACCCTCCCCTCGTGGGGAGACGTCGCCATCACCACCAACGCATCGTTTATCGGTCGAAGTCACGTCATGGTCTTCAATGGCATCGACGAGAATTCTCGTTGCGTCTTCGACGACTACTCCTCGGTCAACTGGCTAAACAGCCAAACCGACCCAAGCTGGATCGCGCAAACTGGGAAATTAAAGCAAGGCACCTACACGATTGTCGCCTTTAAACCAACCGACACAGAGTTCAGTGCGCCGAAGCTTCGCTCGATCGACGAGCTTGGAGTCCCTTATGCGCAAACGACTGTCGAGGTCAACGACGATGAAACGACGCATGTCGAGCTCGATGTCCCTGACTTCGATATGCAGTATGCGCTCGCGAAGATGGGCGTTAAATCAGCAAGCGCGAAGGTGTCCACAAGCGCGATCGTCGTCGGTGTCGAAATGATCGTCGAGGTGAACTTCGAGATAGAAGAGTGGGCAGGCACTCGCATCTCGCTCGATATCCCCTCCTCGGACTACTATTCCGATGCCGCCAGCGCCGCCTTCAAAGACGGCGGTCAGGCATATGTCGACAGCCAACAGGAATGCCTCTGCATCGATATCCCGCAGGAGGTAACGTCCGATACGCTCTATATCGCCCTTATCCCGGAAAAGGAGAAATCGTACTCCATTCCCGTTTCCCTATCCAACAACGGGCGCACAACCCACATCGGCAATCTCTTCTTCCAGGCATTGGGAACCTACGTCCAAGTACAAGGCGATTGTGTGGCTCTGACAGGAAACATCGCCACCGCATATGCCGCGCCCTATTCCGACGTCGAGCTCTTCATCGGCGGACAGAGCGTCGGGATGGGAACCACCAATTCCCTTGGCCGCGCAAACATCTCGTTCGATATCCCCGAGGACACAGCGAACGGCCTTCTGCACGGCGACAACGTGAGGATCGAGATAGCAGCAGGAGAATCGACCAACTACACGAACTGCGCCTACCGCCCCGCAGCGCAAATATGGTCCTTCAAGATCACGAACAAGGGGGAAACCCAGAATCGAATCACTGGAGGAAAGGAAAACGACGAATACCTGACAGTCCGGCACCAACTCCTTTCGAGCCAGTGTGCATACTGGACGTTCGATGTCACGGTGAAGACCAACGGACAGGACATCAACGCAGATAAGATGCTCATGATGTACGTTGAGTGCGCGGACGGGAACACCGTGCTCGTCCCGCTCAACCTAAAGTCAAGCTCGGGCGATGAGATACGCTTTGTTGGCGAATACGTCGATGAAGCCTACCTTAACTTCCTCGACGCCCAATCGGGATCCACTATCGTTGCGACCTCAGAGCTAGAGCAGGCTGGCGTTTTCATCCCCGAAAGCTACCATTTCAGCAGCTTCTCCCTCTCCTACAAAGCGAACCTCGACGACCTCGACGACGAGGATTACCAGAAGCGCATCAAGGAGCGCGCCGAGCAGGAGGCAAGCGAGCGCCAGGCATACCTGACAGCAATCCAGGAAGAGTACATGAAAAACGGCGGCAACAGCGAAGCCGAGGCGATAGCCGAGCAGACCGACACCATGCTCGGCGCGATTGTCGATACCCTGAAATCGCGCGACGACGCGAACAGCGCCGAGGTGCAGGCGGCCATCGCGGATATCGAGGCCTTGCGGCCCAATTTCCAAGACATCACCGGCCGCCTGTTCGAGCCGACGGAAGATGACTGGATTCCCAACATCGAAAAACGCTTCTACACAGGAGAATTCGTGAGCCTTGAGACGCCCTCACTACCTTCCGATGAGGACATCGCAGCCTGGGCGGAGGCTTTAGGGACAACCGAGGAAGAGCTTAAAGCCGACCTCATCCAGTTTGATCAAGCAATGATCCAAGACGCAGCAATCGCCAGGGAAACGCAGCGGACGTTCTCCCGCGCAATCGACAACATGAGCGAGAAGCTCGGCGTCGGCAAGCCGAGCGAGTCGGGGTCTCCCTACACTTTCATGGACGATAACCTCGAAAATCACCTGAATGGGTCCCTGACCATATCCGATAGCGACACGACCAAGGGCGACCTCATCTTCTCGTCGACGCAGGGTCGTTTCACCGGGGAGATGTTCGTAACCGATTCTCGGAGGAACGGCACGGGCGGGAAGACCCCCGGCATCTTTACGGGATTCTCCACACGTGTGACGGAAACCGCCCCCGAAGGCGTAAGCGCGAGCCCAGGAACCAGAGGGATTTCCCTTGAGGGCAAGCCAGGCGACAATACCCGTGTGTCGAGCTATACCGCCGACTTCGACGCCAACCACGAGCACCACGACGGTGCAGTAGTCGATGCTCTTTGGGGTGCAGGCTTAAATGTCATAGGGGCAGGATTGGACGAAATCTCGCAACCGGCAGGCGAATGGGCAGCAAGCAAGCTGGTCGGCAAGGTTCTTCCGAACCAGCTGTTCCTGAGCCGGCATATCGTCAACTGGAACCCCATCATCAACAAGATCAACACGTACTCCAACCTGAACCTCGCCCGAATCGAGGCGCAAACGACCGCCTCCGCGGCGAGCATCTCGCAGCAGATTCAGGGCAGCATATCCGCGATCGCCCTCGCGGGAAATATCGTGGGAATGAATCGCACGACGGACTCCTGGTGCTCTTCTATGAGCGAGCTTGGCGACATCGAGTCCGATATCGAGCAGATCAACTCGTGGATTCTCTACTACAAGCAGGTCAACCCCTGCGACAGCGACTGCACCCGCTGTCTCAACGCGCTCTTCGCCGAGCGGGACGCGGCCGAAAAGTACCGCGATTACGTGAAGGCGGAAGACGACCACAACTGGTTCGATATCAAGACGAACCTCTGGTCCTCCTTCCTCAATGCCGCTGCCAGCGCCTGCTCCATCAGCAGCTACTCCGCAGGAACCGGCAAGGTTGCAGGCGTGATGAACAAGGGATTCGTCGCGCTGGACGTCACGTCCACGAGCGTGCATCTATACCGAGCGCCCTGGATGGACGCAGCAAAGAACGAGTACCTCGAGGCAAAGGCCTACCGCGAAAGCGTCTGCAAGAGCACGAAGAAGAAGATTCAGGATGAGAAGGAAGAGATTGCAAGGCTTCGCAGCCTCATCGACTGGGATCGCTTCTACGGATCGCAGATTATCATCGACCCTTCGGGAATCGTCTACGAGGGCGTGACATCGAATACCGTCGAGGGCGCAACGGCCACTATCTACCACGCCGATGATGCCCAGGGCACGGGCGCCGCCCCTTGGAACGCAGCCGATTACGAGCAGGTAAGCCCGCAGGTGACCCGCGCCGACGGCTGCTTCCAATGGAACGTCCCCACCGGCTACTACCAAGTCCGCGTCACGAAGGACGGCTATACGGCCGCCCAGACCGAATGGCTCAGAGTCCTACCCATCAGAACAGGGCTCGAGATTCCTCTTGTATCGACTGCGGCGCCGGAAGCGAGCGCCGTCCGAGCCTACCCCGATCGAGTGGAGCTTGAGTTCAGTCAGTATATGAAGACGAGCTCAAAGGTGAGTATCGACGGTTTGGGCGATGCGGTCCACGATACCACCTGGTCGGGCGTAGAGGCATCCCCTGAGGGTGTTGAGCTCGCAAACATGCTGACCATCTATTTGAGCGAGCCGCTCGAGGAGGGGGCGACGATAACGCTTACCCTGCAGGGCGCAGAAAGCTACAATGGTCAGATGCTCGGCGGGCAATCCGGATGGACGCAGGATCTGACCGTCGCAAAGCACCCTGCGAAGTTGTTCGCCAACTACGAGAACGCGATATCCGTGCAAAGCGGCGAGACTGCCAACGTCGTCGTGAACGTGGCATATGCCGATGGCTCCCCCGTCGAGATGCAGGGCGTCACCGTCACCATCGGTTCCGACAGCATCGCAACGCTCTCGGGAGCCCAGACCGGATCGCGCGAGATTCACTTGACAACCGACGCAGAGGGTAAGGCGACTTTCCTCTTAACCGGAGATTTGCCTGGCCTTACGCAACTGGCCATCTCCGCCGACGGCACGCCGCTCTCCAAGACACTCGACGTCCGTACAACCTCGGAGGAGGGTCAGCCCACAAGGCCAACCGCCGAAATAGCATCCTTCACGTTCGGTCCCACGTCCCCGAAGGAGAACAGCGCTACGGTGCCGATGGGCTCGATGCTTATTCTGTCAACGCCGACGGAAGGCGCAAGCATCTACTACACCACCGACGATACCTGCCCGTGCAAGCCGGAGGGCTCACGAAAGCTCTACACCGGGCCGATTCCCGTGAACAGCAGCGCGAAGTATCGTATTGCTGCATATAAGGATGGCATGTCGTTCGACAACTACAGCGAACGGCTCAACCTGACCCTGACCGTCGTGGATTCAGGACCCGTAACTCCTCCCACGCCCGATCCCCCCGACGTGCCTGTATTCCCCGATGTGGATTACAGCGAATGGTACGGTGACGCGGTGACCTTCATCGCGAGCAAGGGCCTCATCACTGGCTACACCGACGGTCCACAAGCGGGTCTTTTCGGCATAGGCGACACGCTCACCCGCGCACAATTTGCGACAATCCTGTGGCGCAACGCCTGTCCCGACGAGTATGCAACGTACGACCCCACGACAGCCGTGGACACGACGGGAATTGAAGGATCGGCCAGCGGAATGTACTACACCGCAGCCGCTAACTGGGCGGTCAGGGAAGGCATCATCACCGGCTTTGAGCAGCCAGATGGCACGTTCGACTTCGCCGCCGACAAACCCGTCTCCTTCGAGCAGATGATGACCATCATCGCGCGCACCTATGCCTCCATAAACGACCCCGCAGCAGAAGGCGACCTGTCCGCCTTCGTCGACGGCGCCGACGCGAGCGAGTGGTCGTACCGAGCCCTCGCGTGGGCGCACGGAAGGGGCCTTGTCACAGGATACGACGAACCTGATGGCAAGTACCTGCGCCCTGGCGAGCCCGTCAAACGCGAGCGCGCGGCGATGGTGCTCATGCGCGCCTTCCAGCTTGACATCATGGAGTAGAGCGTCCTTAGCCCCCTCGGGGAGGGATTGCCCTCCCCGAGGATCGACGCTCAACTATCGATGATGCGGTAAATACAAGTTTGCCTGAACGACATCGGCAGCAGAGCCAAGCCAGTCCCATGTCGAGCGGCACGCTCGCAACTAGTCGATTTCAACCCGCTGCACCGCACCATTTTCTGCGCAAAAAAAGACCCTCCCGAAGGAGGGTCTTTCTCACTGCGAATCTAAAAAGAGTCGAGTTACTTGAGGGTGACAGCAGCGCCAGCCTCTTCGAGCTTGGCCTTGATTTCCTCAGCCTTGTCCTTGGCAACGCCTTCCTGGATAGCCTTAGGAGCGTTCTCGACAACTTCCTTGGCTTCCTTGAGGCCGAGACCAGTGATCTCGCGGACAACCTTGATGACAGCGATCTTGTTGTCGCCGAAGCCCTCGAGGATAACGTCGAACTCAGTCTTCTCCTCAGCAGCAGCGCCGCCAGCAGCCGGAGCAGCAGCAACGGCAACAGGAGCAGCAGCGGACACGCCAAAGGTCTCCTCGATGTCCTTCACGAGCTCGGAAGCCTCGAGCAGGGACATCTCCTTCAGAGCCTCAATGATCTCTTCGCGAGTAACAGCCATGTTAGTTTCCTTTCAAAGGGGCCAGGATCTTCCCGGCCGAATAGTTTTCGTTACGCGGCGTCTCTCAGGCCGCATGAGCTGATGCTAGGCAGCTTCCTTCTGGTCGGCCACAGCCTTGGTGACCTGAGCCAGACCGCGCGGCACGCCAGCGATGGCGGTCGCGAGACCCTGAGCCACACCGTTGATAGCAGCAGCGATGTGAGCGTAGAGCTCTTCGCGGGAAGGCAGAGAAGCGATTGCTTCCACCTCGGCAGCAGAAACGGCAGCGCCGTCCATGATGCCGCCCTTGATCTCGAGAATGTCGTTGCTCTTGGAGAACTCCTTGACAGCCTTAGCAGCAGCCGCCACGTCGTCACCGCAGAACACGAACGCGCTCGGACCCTGGAGCATATCGTCGAGCGTCGGCAGCTCGGCGTCAGCCAGAGCGATGTGCATGAGGGTGTTCTTGTAGACCTTCATGACAGCGCCAGCCTCGCGCACGCTGCGGCGAAGCTCCTGGATCTGCTTCACCGTAAGGCCGCAGTAATCCACGACCCACACCGCGGAAGTAGCCTCGAGGTCCGCCTTGACGTTGGCGAGCATTTCTTGATTCTTTGCGTTGGGCATTCGTACACCTCCTTTTCCTCAAACTCGAGTTCCGCCCCTTGGGGTGGAGCCGCGTTCGAAGAAACGAAAACGACCCCCACCGTCACAGGACAGCAGGGGTCGTCAAAGCTCAACGCTTAGATAACCACCTCGGCGGGCCGCATTTTCATGCGATTAAACCTTTCGGTGCCTGCTGTCTTGGGCAGCGGAACAATTTCATCTTGCACTGCTTTTATGCAGCTCTTATATGATACGCATCTACACCGTGGTGTCAACGTTTTTCTGCTCAGGCCCCGCCGTCTTCACACTGTCGATAGATTGAGCGGGAAATGCCGTCGTGCCAGCATCGATGTAGGTGAAGGAAATCTCATCGCCAGCCGAGTAGGCAACAATCTCGAGCATACCAGGCAGCGGGAAATCATAGATCGAAGGATCGCCCTGAAGCGTCACATAGTAGTGAGAATTCCCCTCGATGACCGCCTGCGCCATCGTCGCGATGATGCCCTTGGCCTGCTTCACGTCCGACGGCACAGAGTCGCCCGTGTCGACGCCGTTCGTTGCGAGAAGGGCCTCGTAGGACTTCTGACACTCCGCGACCGTGTCACCAACCGCCACGTTCTGGTAGCGCTGGATGTCGATCATCGCGAACTTCTTCACGAGTCCCGCGCTGTCCTTGAGCGCCATGAAGTACGTCGGCTGGTTCGCCACGTTGATAAGCAGCGGGAAGGTGGCCGTGTAGCGCAGATTCTGAACCTGGCCCTCGGCAGATTGCATCGCCGACTCTTCCGTAGCGCCCGCAACCGAATAGAAATGCGACTCGGCAGTGCGCTGATTCACCAGCACGAACCCGACGATGGAGTTGTCGGCCGTCGCCGAAGTGACGCCGGTGTAGACCCACACGTCGTCGTCTTTCGCGATGTAGTTGTAGCCAACGTTTCCGTCGGTACCGGGGGTGGTTTGGACCACGTTCTTCTGACCGAGCCAGCTATTGAGCCAACCGTCCTTGTAGGCGCCCGACCAGTTGTACTGCTCGATCAGAAGCTCTGCAGGATATGCGCGGTCGACCCATTCTGGCACCTCATCGATCGAAATGTCAGTGCACTCGCCCGTCGTCGCGTTCACCATGACGACGCGGTCGATGGTCGTACCTCCGAACAGGCCGATCGTACGCTTCTGCACGGGGCAGATCCACCACGGGTGACCATCCTCGTCGATCTCGAACGACTTCTCGTCAAACATGTAGAAGGGGTACTTCAGCTGCACGTAACGGTCGATGTTGCGCGCAAGCGGCTCTGACCGGGAATAGAAGATGGCGTTGTCGCCGAGCGTCACGATTTGCGCATCCTGCGTCGTCATGTCGACAAGCGCATATGCGGGAATGCCCGTGCCACGGTTGGTGAACCACTTGAACAGGTCGGCGTAGCCGAGCGGGCTTACGCGAACCGGCGTGCCCTGGTAGTTGATCTGGCTGTAAAGCGACGAAATCTCGAACTGGCTGACGTACTCGGGAATCGAGCCCATCTCGCGATTACCGAGAAGAATCGCTGAGTCACGGTCGATCACTGGGATCTCGGAGTAGTTCACCTCCTGAATGTCGGAGGCGAAATCATGGTCGACGGTATTGAGCACCGTGGCGTATTTCGCCGCGTTGCCCGGGAAAAGCGACAGCGACATCAACGCACCGATAAAGCCCACGCAAGCGACGGCGACAGGGATGAAGGAGAGCGCCTTAAACGTCTTCGCCTTGCCCTCGTTGCGCTCGGCGCGCTTGCCCTTCCCCTCCTTGTAATTCGAGGAGCGCACGCGGAAGAACAAAAACGTCGGCAGCAAGATGAACACCGCGATGAAGAACCAGGTGTCGACGCTATGGATGTTGATAGGCGGATGGAACCACCAATAGGCAGCAAGAATAACGACGACGAGTACGATGATCCCAACGATAATCGCCTTCTTGCTCCACGATTTCATGTTCTCGATGATGTGCGGCATCTCGACATGCGGCGCCTTCGACCCACCCGCCCCGCGAGAAGACCCCGCGTCGGTAGCCTTGCCCGAGCCGTCCGCGTCGGAGCCGCCGCCAAAAGGCGAGCCGAACGAATCGGTGTTCATGCCGGATTGCTTAAGCGCCTCGAGCAAAGCGTCAAGTCCCGATGATTGCTTCAAACGTATCCCTCCTTGATAAGGTAATTTTCCCCACTATACACGAAAATGCCCAGTCCCTCGCGAGACCGAGCATTTCCGTTACCGTCCTTTTACCATCGAGAAGATGGTGAGTGCGACCTACTTCGCGAGAGCCGTGACCAGCGCATCGGTGAACTCGGTGCAGCTCGCCGCAGGCTTATCGGAGCCCGTCAGATTACGAATATCGCCCGTCAGGCATTCGCCAGCGGCGTAGACTTCGGTGACCGCGCGACGAATACGGGCCGCAGCTTCGAGCTCGCCGAGATGGTCGAGCATCATCGCGGCAGAGAGGATCTCCGCCGTGGGGTTCGCCTTGTTCTGCCCCGCGATATTAGGAGCAGAGCCATGAACCGCCTCGAACACGGCATATTCTTTGCCGATATTCGCACCCGGGGCGATACCCAAGCCGCCGACAAGGCCCGCTGCCAGGTCACTTGCAATATCGCCATACAGGTTCGGGAAGACGACGACATCGAACTGCGAGGGGTCGGTGACCATGTTCATGCAGAAGGCGTCAATGATGCGGTCGTCGAAGTCGACGCGACCCTCATATTCCTTGGCCACCTCGCGCGCGACGCGAAGAAACAAACCATCGGAGTACTTCATGATGTTTGCCTTGTGAGCAGCGGTAACCTTCTTGCGACCGTGCTTCAGCGCATACTCGAACGCATATCGAACAATATCCTGCGAGGCAGTAACCGAAATCGGCTTGACGGAGATGCCGGAGTCGGGGCGAATAGTACCCGCACCCTCTTCCGTGCAAAGGTCGATCAGCTTCCGAGCGCCTTCGGAGCCTTCCTCGAACTCGACGCCAGCATACAAATCCTCGGAATTCTCGCGGACAATCACCAAGTCAACGTTGTCGTAACGACCACCAGCACCGGGAAGCGAAACGACGGGGCGCAGGCAAACATAAAGGCCGAGCGTCTTGCGAAGCGCAACGTTCACGCTGCGGAAACCAGTGCCAACGGGAGTCGTGATTGGCCCCTTGATGGCGACTTTGTTGCGCTTGACAGCCTCAATGGTGGAATCTGGAAGCGGGGTGCCCTCGGTTTCGAGGCAATGCGCACCAGCCTCGGCGATTTCCCAATCGATTTCCGCACCACAGGCCTCGACAACGCGCTGCATAGCGGCAGAAGTCTCAACGCCGATTCCATCACCGGGAATCAAGGTCACCGTATGACGAGCCATAGTTCCTCCTCACAAACCCGTCGCAAACGCGACTTAAACGAATACGCTTCAAGGATAAGCATAGAAAAGAACGTCGGATGTTACATTGTAGTCGACGGCACAAATAGGCTAGGACAGGTTCTCGACGATGGTCGTCGCCTTCCGCCTCAAGGCGCCGCGCCCGTTCTTCGAGTCGAACAACATCCGCTCAGCAAGCTCGGATTTCACCGGCTCCGAAAGATGCCCCGTAGAGAAATCGACAAGAGAATTCAACATATCCTGGAACTCAAGGTCGCCATGCCAGCATTGAATGCCCTCATCAATAAGCGGCCATACGCGATCGGAGTTTTGCTCGGAAATCGCGCCGAACTTGCAGAGAAATCGCATCGCAGCAAGATGCAGCGGTCCGCTCTCCTCGTCGAAAAGCGCGTTTTCTGCACCATCGATAGCGTCAGCGCAAAGCGAAGCATCGACATCGCAAAGACGAGTCAGCACATCGAGACATTCCCAGCGCGTCTGGGCCTCAGGGCGAGATAGTGCATCAACGAAAATCTGGCTGTAGCCGGAAACCGCAGCAGCGTCGGAATGGGAAACCGCTGCGAGGACCTGTGCAGCCTGCTGTCGAGATCGACGGGTGCCATTTGCGAGCGCCTCCGCAATTTTATCAAGCGTCCCACGATCGGAAATACACGACGCAGCGAGGTTCAGAACAGTCTCACTATATTCAGCCACGAAAAGTCAGTCCTCTCAAACATACACACTATAATTAATTCATATTGTACCTGTAGATATACGAGTAAATATAAATGAGCGGACAAACAACATGGTGAAACAGAGAAACTCAATGATAGAAAGCGAAATAATGCTTGAAGAATGCCCGACTTCTCTTTCGAAAACCGCCGGAATCGCAGACATAGCGCAGCAAACTAACCATATAACCGCATGAAGCACGATGATTGACCGCAGCAACTTTCAAAAATAGAGCAACCTCTGCCAAGGAGGCGGGCACGTCTCCGAGCGCAAAAGAAAGGGGGCCGCGGCCCCGGGTCCCCCCGGGCCGCGGCCCCCCCGCGCAAAAGAAAAAGCGCCGCCCATGAGCGGAACGCCCTATCCTCCCAC
>ERZ1034984.767-NODE-767-length-34516-cov-43.327733_pt1 | contig 34516 bp, 54 predicted proteins | sample MGYA00520589_ERZ1034984 | MGnify/ENA primary metagenome ERZ1034984 (study PRJEB33766, sample SAMN09781790) | gut metagenome | biome: gut microbiome | host: Homo sapiens | place: Madagascar | study: EMG produced TPA metagenomics assembly of the PRJNA485056 data... | reverse complement strand
GGGGAAACGGGGTTGGGGGTTGCGCGCGAGGATTATCCCGGGCGCGGGACGCGGGCGTGATCGACGCGCCCGCGCGGAGGACCCGGCCGCGATGTTTGCGCGGAACCGGGAAGACATCAGACGGACCGGAAAGAAAAACTGAACATGCAGCGCCTGAGCCTTTGCGCCTGAGCCATGACCACCCCGAGAGGGGCGGCGGGTTCGGGCGCTTTTTGTTTTCCAGGCTGAGAGGTGTGCAAATGCAAAACATGATTAGGCCGCTATACGTGTGTGACCCGGAAAAAGATCATCCATGTTCCCACAGCCGAAACTGTGCCTGGTGCTATGAGGACGGACGTTGTGCATGCACAAAAGACCGGACGCTGGCGCGAGACGGAAACCCGATAGCCATGGAGGATGTCGAGGCCGTTGTGGAGAGGGCTCACGCTTTCGCGCGGGAGCGGCGGGAGCGAGTGACCGTTATCGGGAGGTGAGCGACGTGGGACGGGAGCAGATGATCCGGGCGGACATGGAGTCCGTTGGGACGTACAGCCCGATCTTTGACAAGAGCATCAAGCAGCTTGCAAAGCTGGAGCGTGAGCTGGCAAAAGCGGAAAAGACCTGGCGGGCGGCGGGCGGCCAGATGGTGGCCCAGCTGGTCAACAAGACCGGCGGGGCGTACACGGCCAAAGACCCAAACTATGCCATCGTGGACCAGCTGCGCCACGACGTGACCAGCCTGCGCAATCAGCTGGGTCTGACCCCCACCGGGCTCAAGAGAGCAAAGCAAAAGACGGCGGCCATGGCCACCACTGGTGACAGCCCCCTGGAGACCCTACTGGCGGCGGCCCATGCCTATGCCCAGGAGCACGCCGGAGACTATCAGGCCGATGTGGACCAGTATGTGGAGGCTGTGCTGTCCGGTGCAAAGCCCAGCTGTCCTGAGATCGTCCAGGCCTGTGAGCGGTACATGCGGGACATCCAAAACCCGGCCTGGGAGCTGCGGGCGGAGGTGGCGTGGGACATCATCGCCATCATCGAGACCACCATCTGCCACCAGCAGGGGGAGTTTTTGGACGCCACGCCCCTGCGGGGCACCCCGTTTTACTTGCTGCCATACCACAAGTTTATCGTCCTCAATGTGATGGGCTTTTACAAGGCGGGCACCCAGGAGCGGCGCTTTAAGGAGGCCCTGGACTTTGTCCCCCGGAAAAACATCAAGACCACCTTCGCCGCCGCCCTGGCCTGGGCCATCGCCCTGTATGAGCGGCGCAGCGGCTCCAAGGTGTACGAGGTGGGCGGCGCATTAAAGCAGGCGCTGGAGGGATTTGACTTTTTGCGGTATAACCTCCGCCGCCTGAAGATCACCGTGGACGATGACCCCGCCGGGGGCCTTAGGATCATCAACAACAACATGGAGCGGAGCATCACCGGAGACGTGGGGGAGGACGGCTACATCTCCATCAACGCCCTGGCCAGCTCCACCGACAAGCAGGACAGTTTTAACGCCAACATCATCATCGCCGATGAGATGCACACCTACAAGAGCGCAAAACAGTACCAGGTGCTCAAGGACGCCACCAAAGCCTACACCAATAAGCTGGTGATCGGCATCTCCTCCGGCGGCGACCTGGCTACCGGGTTTTGCGCCAAACGTGTGGAGTATTGCCGCAAGATCCTCAATGGCTCCGTGTCCGGGCCGGAGGCGGACAGCATCTTTGTTTTCATCTCGGCGGCGGAGGCAGACGCGGCGGGGGAGGTGGACTACACCGACCCCAAGATCATGGAGGGGTGCAACCCCGGCTGGGGCCAGAGCATCCGGCCCCAGGAGATGATAAACGACGCCGCCCAGGCCAAAGAGGACCCCCAGCTCCGGCCGGAGTTTTTGCAAAAATCGCTGAACGTCTTTATCGCCGCTTTGCGGGCCTGGTTTGACGTGGAGGAGTGGCGGCGGTCGGACAGCCGCTATAACTGGAGCCTGGAGGAGCTGGCCCGGCTGCCCATCCAGTGGTATGGCGGCACGGACCTGTCCAAGCTCCACGACCTGACGGCGGGCTGTGTGTTTGGCCACTATCAGGGGGTGGACATCCTGATCCCCCACTGCTGGTTCCCCCGGGCGGCGGCGGTGACCAAAGCCCAGGAGGATGACATCCCCCTGTTTGGCTGGGCGGATGACGGGTGGCTGGATATGAGCAACGACGCTGTGACCAACCACAGCGACGTGGTCCGCTGGTACAAGGGCCTGCGGGACCGGGGCTTTAAGTTCCGGCGCATCGGCCACGACCGAAAATTCTGCCGGGAATACTTTATCGAAATGAAGCGGGAGCATTTTAGGATCAAGGACCAGCCACAGCTGTTCACCCGGAAAAGTGAGGGCTTCCGTTATTTGGAAGCCAGCGCCAAAAAGGGGACGCTGTACTACTGTCACGCAGAGCCCATGGAGTACTGCGTGCAGAACGTCCGGGGCGTGGAGAAGGCGGACGATATGGTGATGTACGACAAGATCCAGCCCAACCTGCGCATCGACGTATTTGACGCCGCAGTGTTTGCGGCGTGCTCCTATCTGGAGGAGCTGGAAAACGTGCAAAAGGAGAAAACATGGTTTGGTGGGGGCGGAGACGATGCTTGACCTGCGACAGGGAGATTGCCTTGACATCCTGCGGGATATCCCGGACCACAGCGTGGACCTGGTGCTGACCGACCCGCCCTATGGGACAACAGCCAACCAGTGGGATATGCCGCTGGACCTTGCGGCCATCTGGCCGCAGCTCCGCCGGGTGGGCCGTCCCACGACCCCGGTTTTGCTGTTTGCACAGCTCCCGTTTCTGGCTGATGTTGTCATCAGTAACCGGGCCGAGCTGAAATACGCCTGGGTCTGCGAGAAAGGCAATGCAACCGGATTTTTAAACGCAAACCGTGCCCCCATGAAAGCATATGAGCAGGTGCTGGTGTTTTACCGGGCGGGGCCGAAGTACAACCCACAGATGGAGAAAGGCGACCCATACATCAGGCCCGAAAAAGGCAAAAAATCCTCGAATTATCACGGGCATTATGACTGTATCGGCACGGTATCGGACGGGCATAGATACCCCAGGGATATCATCAGCAAGGACAAATGGTCCTGGGCAGGGGAAACTTTGGTCCACCCCACGCAAAAGCCGGTGCGTCTGCTGGAGTATCTGATCTGCACCTATACGGACCCGGGAGACACGGTGCTGGACTTCACCATGGGCTCGGGCAGTACGGGGGTGGCCTGTGTGCGGACGGGGCGGAATTTTATCGGGATCGAGCGGGACGCGGACTATTTTGCCACGGCGGAAAAGCGGATCGCAGAGGCCGTGGAGATCAAGGAGCTGGAGGACGCACAGACCACAATCGGAGGGATGTAAATGAGCAAACGAAAAAAGTCGGGCAATGCCGTGAGGGACAAGCCCGAGAAGCGCAGCAGCGTGGGGTTTGTGCTGGGCTCGGGGTGGGACAGCCTGTGCTGCGCCGGGTATACCCGTCTGGCGGACAACCCGGAGGTGCGCATGGCGGTGGGCCGGATCGCTGACCTGATAAGCTCCATGAGCATCCGGCTCATGGAGAACACGGACAGCGGAGACGTGCGGGTGCGCAATGAGCTCAGCCGCCGCCTGGACATCGACCCCAACCCGTGGATGACCCGCAAGACGCTGGTGGCCTCCATCGTGTGGACCCTGCTGCTGGACGGCGGGGGCAACGCCGTGGTGTGGCCACAGACAAAGGACGGGCTGCTGGAGGCCCTGATCCCCGTGCCGCCGGAACAGGTGAGCTTTGAGCGGGACGGCTGGGGCTACAAGATCCGCCTGGGCGGCGTGGCGTATGACCCGGCAGAGCTGCTGCACTTTGTGGTCAACCCGTCCACCAGCCAGCCCTGGCTGGGCACCGGCTACCGGGTGGCCCTCCAGGCCGTGGTGAAAAATCTGCGGCAGGCGGCGGAGACCAAAAACGCATTTTTGTCCAGCAAGTGGAAGCCCTCCGTCATCGTCAAGGTGGACGGCAACAGCGAGGAGCTGACCACCGTGGCGGGCCGCAAGCGGCTGACGGAGCAGTATCTCAAGACCAGCAGCGCCGGGGAGCCGTGGATGATCCCGGCGGAGCAGATGGAGGTGGTGCAGGTCAAGCCCCTGAGCCTTAACGACCTGGCTATCTCGGACAGCGTAAAGCTGGACAAGCAGAGCGTGGCCGCCATCCTGGGCGTCCCGCCCTATGTGGTGGGCGTTGGGAGCTTTAACCAAAGCGAATGGAACCACTTTGTGGCCACGACGATCATGCCCATCGTCCGGGGGCTGGAACAGGAAATGACCAGGAAGCTGCTGATCTCCCCCCGCTGGTACGTGGCAATGAACCCGTGGGCACTATACGCCTATGAGCTAAAGGACCTGGCCAGCATCGGGGCGGATCTGTATATCCGGGGAGTCATGACGGGCAACGAGCTGCGCAACTGGCTCAACCTGGCCCCCATGGAGGGGCTGGACGAACTGGTCATCCTGGAGAATTTTATCCCCCAGAGCATGATCGGGGCCCAGAAAAAACTGAAAGGAAACGGAGGCGGCAGCGGAGATGGAACCGAATAACACCCGCCCGGAGCAGCGGACCATGGTGCCGGTGCGGGGCGGCTTTACCGCCCGGGATGCGGGAGAGGACATGTACATTGAGGGCTATTTTTCCGTGTTCAACAGCCCGTACCAGCTGTGGGAGGGCTGTGAGGAGGTGATCGCCCCCGGGGCCTTTTCCGACACCCTGGGCAGCGATGTCCGGGCCCTGACCAACCACGACACCCGCCTGGTGCTGGGGCGGACCAAGTCCGGCACCCTGACCCTGCGGGAGGACGGGAAGGGCCTGTGGGGCTCGGTGCAGATCAACCGGGAGGACCAGGACGCAGTCAACCTGTATCGCCGGGTACAGCGGGGAGACGTGGACCAGTGCAGCTTTGGGTTTTTTATCGAGGGTGAGACTCGGGACGTGCTGGAGGACGGCACCGTGCGCTACACCATCAACAAGGTGCAGCTGCTGGAGGTGTCGGTGGTCACCTTCCCGGCGTATGAGGAGACTTCCGTGTCCGCCCGGCACCGGGCGGAGGAACAGGTGAAGGCCAGGGAGCTGGCGGAGTGGAAAGCCGCCACCCTGGAAAAATTGAGAGGAGCGTGAAGCAAATGGCGCTGAAAGCGTTGCTACTGAGAAAAAAGATCGACGATCTGACCCGCACCCTGGAGGAGCTGAACCAGCGCATGGTCCCTCTGTCGGAGCGGACCGTCCAGCTGGACACCAGAGAGGCGGAACTGGAAGAGGCGGTGAAAGAGGCCAAAACCAAAGAAGACCGAGCCGCCGTCCAGGCCCTGTGCGATGAGTTTTTACCCCAGCAGACGGAGCACCGGGAGAAGGTGCAGGCCCTCCAGAAGGAGATCGACACCGCCATCCAGGACAAGACTGCGGCGGAGGAGGAGCTGCGGAGCCTGGAGGCCCAGACACCCAAGGCAGCACCCGCGCCCAACACCAACAACGACCCCCAGACGGGGGCGCAAAGAAAGGATGAGTACTATATGCCTAACCTGCAGACCCGGGCCTTTGCCGGGATGAATCTGGAGCAGCGGAATGCCTTTGTGGCCCGAGAGGATATCCAGGCCTTTGTGGCCGACTTCCGGGGCCGCTTTTCCGGCGGCCAGACCCGGGCGGTGAACGGCGGGGAGCTGCTGATCCCCCAGGTGATGCTGGATCTGCTGCGGCCCCGCATCGACGAGTACGGCAAGCTGATCAAGTATGTCAACCTTATGCCGGTGAGCGGCACGGCCCGCCAGCCCATCATGGGCACCATCCCCGAGGCCGTGTGGACGGAGGCCTGCGCCGCGCTCAATGAGCTTAACTTTTCCGTGGACGCGGTGGACGTGGACGGCTATAAGGTGGGCGGCGTGATCCCCATCTGTAACTCCCTTCTGGAGGATGTCCCCTCTCTGCTGGCGACGCTGATTGAGAGCATGGGCTCTGCTATTGGCATCGCCCTGGACAAGGCGATCCTGTTTGGCAAGGGCGTAAAAATGCCCCTGGGCATCGCCACCCGCCTGGCCCAGACCAGCAAGCCCAGCGGCTACCCCGACTCCGCCCGGAACTGGGTCAACCTGTCTCAGTCCAATGTGATCACCATCCCCAGCGGCTCCACCACAGGCCTGACCCTGTTCCAGCAGATCCTCCAGGCGTCTGCCAACGCCAAGGGCCGGTATTCCACCGGGGCCAAATTCTGGGCCATGTCCGAGGCTACCAAGGTAAAAATCCAGGTGGAGGCCACCAACGTCAACGCCGCCGGTGCCATTGTGTCCGTGCTGGACAACACCATGCCGGTGCTGGGCGGCGACCTGGTGGTGTTTAGCGACGACATCATGCCGGACAATGTTATCATCGGCGGCTACGGCGACCTGTATCTGCTGGCGGAGCGGTCCGGCGCTGCTGTGGGCTACAGCGATCAGCCCCTGTATATCCCGGATCAGACTGTTGTCAAGGGCCGGGCCCGGTATGACGGCCAGCCGGTGATCCCCGAGGGCTTTGTGGTCCTGGGCATCGGCGCTGCCCCCGTGACCAGCGTGGACTTTGCCCCCGACCAGGCCAACCCCGCCGTGGCGGCCCTGTCCGCCCTGAGCATCGGCGGCCTGACCCTGACCCCCACCTTTGACCCCGCCACCGACACCTATACCGCCTCCACCACCAACGCCACCAACATGATCTCTGCGGTGCCCGCCGTGGGCGGTGCGGTGGAGATCACCAGCGGCGGCAAAAAGGTGACCAACGGCAGCTCTGTCACCTGGGCCAGCGGGGCCAACTCCGTGGCTATCAAGGTGACCAACGGCGGCCAGAGCAAGACCTATACCGTGACGGTGACCAAGTCCTGAGAGGAGGCGTGAGCCGTGGACAAGACCGACAAGGATGCGCTGCGGCTGACGCTGCTGCGTGCTGATTTGCAGCGCACCGGGCTGGACCTGCCCGGGGACAGCGACTATCTCCCCTTTTTGCTCCAGGCGGCAACTGCCCGCCTGGAGCGCCAGGGCATCCGGGACGATGACAGTGCCGACTACACCCAGACGGTGGTGGGCACGGCGGCCTGGATGTACCGCAAGCGCATCAATGGGGAGGCAGAGCCGGAGTATCTCCGGCGGCTGCGCTTTGACCTGCTGCTGGCCCGAGGGCGGGCGGCCCGGACATAAGGAGGCATGGACAACATGATCTTAGACAGCGGAGCCGTGACCATCTGCGGGGTGTCCTCCACAGAGGGGGAGGGCCCCAGTCCGGTGTATACAATGGTCCCCAAGCTGACCGCCCCCTTCGGGGACCGGGTGGTGGGAGCCACCCGCTACTATGCGGCGGCAAAGACGGGGGCCCAGATCGACCGATCCATCCGCATCTGGCGGGCGGACAACATCGCCGTAAGGGACCTGGCCCGGATCGGCACCACCTGGTATCTGATCCACAAGGTGACCCAGACAACGGACAGCGACGGCCTGCTGGTGACCGACCTGGACCTGGAGCAGCGGGACGGCAACGTGTGGGAGGCGGGACAATGAGCAACACCATCCGCGCGGACAGCCTGGAGATCGTGCTGAGCAAAACGCTGAGCGACTACGGCGACGCCATCACCGCCGGGGTGGCTGCACAGGTGGAAAAGGCCGGAAAAGTCGCCCTGAAAGCCGTGAAGGAAAAGTCCCCCAAAAAGACGGGGGCCTATCGCAAGGGCTGGAAGCTACAGACGGAGCGGCAGCTCATCAACGACGATGTGGCCAGCGTGACCGTGTACAACAAGGACCGGGGCTATCTGACCCACCTGCTGGAAAACGGGCACCAGAAAACCGGGAAAAAAAGTGGCGAACGAGTAGATGCAATCCCCCACATCAGGCCAGCGGAGGAGGAGGCCAGACGGTATCTGGAGGAGCATATCCGCCGGGTGATAGAGGAGGCCGGGCGATGACCTATCAGGAGCTATATGACATCTTAGCCCAGACGGGGCTGCCCATGGCCCTGCACCACTGGGAGCATCCGCCCAAGCCCCCCTATGGGGTGTATTACGACGACTATACGGACAATTTTGCCGCCGATAACATCGCCTATCACACCATCCAGCATTTTTGGGTGGAGCTTTACGCCCCCCGGCGCAGCCGGGAGGCGGAGGAGAAGATCGAGGCGGCGCTGACGGGGGCGGGCCTATACTGGGACCGCTCCAGCGACTACATTGACAGTGAGCGCCTGTGGCGCACACGGTATGAGATGGAGGTGTAACTGACCAATGGCGACCAAAAACAAAATCAAATTTGGCCTGAAAAACGTCCACTATGCGGTGATGACCACCAGCGAACTGGGCGTGGTGAGCTGGAATACCCCGGTGCCCATCCCCGGTGCGGTGAGCATGTCTCTGGCGGCCCAGGGCGACACCAGCAAGTTTTACGCGGACAACATCGCCTATTATGTGAGCAACAGCAACGACGGCTATCAGGGTGACCTGGAGATCGCCCTGATCCCGGACAGTTTTCGGACGGACGTGCTGTCCGAGACGATGGACAGCACGGACAAGGTGCAGGTGGAGTACGCCAACGCAGAGGGCAAGCAGTTTGCCCTGCTGTATCAGTTTGAGGGGGACGTTAAGGCATCTTTGCGGGTGCTGTACAACTGCACGTGCAGCCGCCCCAGCGAGGAGGGCAGCACCCAGGATGCCAGCAAGACCCCGGGCACGGAAAAGCTGACCATCACCGCCTCCCCCATGGCGGACGGCAAGGTGAGGGCAAAGACCACGGAGGAGACCACGGAGACCGTGCGGCAGAACTGGTTTAAACAGGTGTGGGTGCCCGGCACGTCGGAGGTGTAAGCCATGGCAGGACTTACCACGACTGTTACGGTGGACGGCAAGGAGGTCACTTTGCGGGCCTCCGCCGAAATCCTCCGTATGTACCGCTTTAAGTTCCGGCGGGACGTGTTGATCGATATGCGACGCATCGGGCAGGATATGCAGCGCAAAAAAAAGACTGGGGCTGATATCCCAATGGAGAGCCTGACCATTTTCGAGAATATCGCCTATATTATGGCAAAGCACGGGAACAAGGACGCTGTGCCGGACAGCCCGGACGAATGGCTGGGTGAGTTTTCAACTTTTTCCATTTATGAGCTGTTCCCCGTGATTAAGGCATTGTGGGATCGGAACGAGGAGGCCCTGGACATCGCAAAAAAAAATCTCGCGCCGTAGACCGGCCCATCACTACGGCGCTGGTGATGCTGCGGGCATTGAAACTGGGGATCTCCTTGCGGGACATGGAGCTGGTGACCATCGGCATGATCAATGAGATGTATGCCGAGGCGGCCAACGACACCCTGGACTGGCCGGAGCTGGCCACCCAGGAGGACATGGACCGGTTTTGACGATCTGGCTTGTAGGGGCGGCCTTTGGCCGCCCGGAATCCCTCAGTCGCCTGCGGCGACAGCTCCCTTTGACAAGGGAGCCTGCCCTCTCAGTCAGCTGCGGCTGACAGCTCCCCCACAGGGGGAGCCGAGGGACGGGGGAACGGCGGGCGGACACAGAGGTCCGCCCCTACGGCGTATTTTGTGGACTGGTGTAGGGGCGGCCTGTGGCTGCCCGGAAAGGCGGTGAAAATATGGCAAACAACATTAAGGGCATCACCATCCAGATCGGCGGCGACACCACAAAGCTGGACAAGGCCCTGGCGGGGACCAACAAGCAGATCAAGACCACCCAGAGCGAGCTGAAGGCCGTGGAGAAGGCCCTGAAGCTGGACCCGGGGAACACCACCCTGCTGGCGCAAAAGCAGCGGCTGCTGGCCGACGGGGTGGGCCAGACCGCCGAAAAGCTGAAAACCCTGAAACAGGCGGCGGAGACGGCGGACGAGGCCCTGGCCCGGGGCAAAAACTATGAGGCAAAGTATGAGCCCCTGCAGGCCAAAGTGGAGGAGACCACCAAATCCCTGGAGGCCCTGGTGGCCCAGCAGGGGGACATGGAGGCGGGGCTGGCCTCGGGGAAGATCTCCGGGGAGGCCTACGACAACTATAACCAGGCCGTGGCCGCCACAAAGCAGCAGCTGGCCGACCTGCAGCAGCAGCAGAAGGCAGTGGAGGAGGAGTTTGCCGGGGCAAAGCTCAACCAGCAGCAGTATGACGCACTGCAGCGGGAGATCGTGGAGACGGAGAGCAGCCTGAAGGACCTGACCAAACAGTCCAAGGAGGCGGAGTCCAGCCTTAAAAAGATCGGGGACACGGCGGGCACGGTGGCAGACAAGACCCAGGGCATCTCTACTATGGCGGCTGGCGTGCTGGCCGGAGTGGTGGCTACGGTCCCGGCCACGGAGGAGCTGCGGGACACCATGGCCGTGCTGGCCACCAACGCCCAGGAGGCCGGAGTGGGGCTGGGCACGGCGGAGACCGCGCTGAAAACCTTTAACGCCGCCTCTAACGAGCTGGACAGCTCTCTGGAGGCGACCTCTAACCTATTGCAGGCCGGATTTACAGAGAGCAACCTGCAAAAAGCGGTGGAAAACCTCACGGGGGCCTATCTGCGTTTCCCGGACACCCTCAAAGTGGAGAGTCTGGCGGACAGCCTGCAGGAGACGCTTGCCACCGGGACGGCCACGGGGCAGTTTGGGGAGCTGCTGGACCGCCTGGGCATCGGCGCGGAAAACTTTTCCGCCGGGCTGAGCTCCATCGCTACCGAGGCGGACCGGCAAAATTACGCACTGGATACCTTGAGCAAGGCGGGCCTTGCGGAGACCTATGCCGCATGGCAGCAAAACAACTCCGCCATTGTGGAGTCCAGGGACGCAAGCTATGAGATGCAGCAGTCCATGGCCAGGCTGGCGGAGACCATCCAGCCCCTGGTGACGGATGTGGTGGAGTTTGCCACAAAGCTGCTGGACTTTTTTACCAGTCTCCCCGCCCCGGTGCAGAAGTCGATTTTAGCCGTGCTGGCCTTTACGGCGGGGATCAGCCCCGTTGCAAGGATGGTGAGCAATATCACCGGGGCCATCCAAGGGGTGAGCGCGGTGAGCAAGGTATTTAACGCCACGGCGGGCAACAGCGTGTATCTGACGTTTGCCAAGTGGGCCCTCATCATCATGGGCGTGGTGGTTGTGATGACGGCCCTGCTGGCGGTGATCGCAGCCTTGACGGGCAAGGGCAAGGACGTGGAGCGGACGATGAACTCCATCGGCAGCGCCGTGTCCGGCGTGGGCAACGTCAACAAGTCCGGGGGCGCAGCCATGCACAGCATGGCGGACCTGGGCGCCCCGGCGGTGGTGGACAGCGGGACGGTCCCCTATCTGGCCCAGGGCGGCGTGGCCCGGGCGAACAACCCGTTTCTTGCGGTGGTGGGCGACAACCGGAGAGAGGATGAGGTCATCGCCCCGGAGACGGTCATCAAGCAGTGGACGGTGCAGGGCATCCAGGAGAGCGGCCTGCTGTCCGCCGCCCGGGAGAGCGGGAGCCGCACCGGCGGCAGCGCCACCATGACGCTGGACGGGCGGACCTTTGCCCGGCTCATCTATCCCTATCTGCAGGCGGAGGCCAGGCGGATGGGCACGACGGTCAAATTGTGAGGAGGCGACGGCATGGCTGGGATGATGTATGTGGTGATGGACGGCGTGGAGTATAAGGTCCGGGTGCGGGCGGACAGTCCGCTGACGGAGCGCTTTGAGCTGCGGGACGGGCCCAACGCCATGACCATGCTGGACGGCTCGGAGCGCCGGGACCTGCTGGGCACCTATTACAGCCACACCCTGTATGTGGAGCCGGACCCGGCCCACCCGGAGGCATATGACGACTTTTTCCAGGCGATCTCCGCCCCGGTGGATGACCACCTGATCGTCATGCCCCACGGGCAGGGGACCATGACCTATCGGGCTAAGATCACCGGGGGCAGCCACAACCTGCGGGGCACGCTGGGCGGCCGGCGGTGGTTTTACGGGCTGCAGGTGGGCTTTGAGCCCATGGCACCACAGCGGGAGGCGGAGTGACCCCTCAGCCGCCTGGGGCGGCGGGCGGACGCAGAGGTCCGCCCCTACGGCGTATTTTGGGAGCCTGGAGGTGACGGGCATGGCAAAAAATGAGCTGAGATATTTGGGCCGGGTGTATACCGTCCTCGGTGAGGGGACGGTGCATCTGGCCGTGTCGTTACTGGGGGACACCCTGGAGCCGGACACCCTGGACGTGGTGGTGGAGGCCACGGGGGCGGACGCAATGGCCCTGACGGCCTTCGCCCTGGATGACCCGGTGGAGCTGGTCCACCGGGGGGAACGGCTGCTGCTGTGCTATATCCAGAGCGTGACCCGGACGGGACCCAAGACCTACCGGGTATATGCCACCAGCGGGGTTGGCCTGCTGATCCGGCGGCCCCACCGGGGCGGCATCTACACCGGGCAGACGGTGGACCAGGTGCTGCCGGGCATCTTTGGCAGAATCCCCTACCGGTGCAAGACGGGGCTGGGACGGCGGCAGCTGTATGGCTGGCTGCCCTATTGCAAGCCCCAGGACAGCAGCGCCCGGGACAACCTGGCCAGCATCCTGTACACCATCGGGGGCACGGTGCGGGCAGACCGCAACGGGGCCTTGATGATCGTGCCCCTTTGGGACGGCTACAGCAGCGCCCTGGGACGGAACAAACTGGCTAACAGCGCAGCGGCGGCCATGGACGGACAGGTGACGGGCATCTCTGTGACCGAGCACCAGTACCTGGAGAGCGAGGAGACGGTGGACCTGTACGAGGGGGCCACCGCTGACGGCTATGAGGTGGTATTTGATGAGCCGGTGCACCACCTGGAGGCCACGGGCTTTGCCATTTTGGAGAGCGGAGCCAACTACGCGATCCTGGGCGCTGGGTATGGCAAGCTGGTGGGACACAAGTACACCCATATCACCCTGGCCGTGACCCGAGACCTGAGCCCCGGGCGGACGGAGAACATCGTGGCGGTGGAGGACAAGTATCTGGTAAGCCCCATGGCAAGCTCCGCCGTGGCGGACCGGCTGGCTAACTATCACAGCCACAAGGAGACCATCAGCGCCCCGGCGGTGTATCTGGATGAGCTGCCGGGGAACCGGGTCTATACCGCCCACCCCTATGACAAGGTGGCCCTGGGGGCCTGTTTGACCACGGCGGACATCACCCTGAGTTTCCACCTGGCCGCCCAGATGGACATGCTGGCGGGGTATGTGCCCCTGGTGGACGATGACTACTATGACATGGTGGAGCTGATCGACAAGCCCACCAACTGGACGGCCCAGGAAGACGGGGAGATCACCGTGATCCTCATCGGCGGCGGCGGAGGAGGAGACGGCGGCGGTGCAGGCCAGGACAACGCCCGGGGCTCGGGCACCTGGCGGGGCGCCGGCGGCCTGGGCGGTCTGGCCGGGGCCGCCGGGAAGATCTATCGGACCAAGCTGGCCGTGACCGCCGGACAGAGCTTTGCCGTCCGCCCGGGTGCGGCAGGCGTGGGCGGAGCGCCCGGGACCAAAGACGGCGCAGAGGGCGAAAAGGGCACCCCCGGCGGCGCTACCACGTTTGGCTCTCTGTCCTCTGACAGCGGGGCCAGCTCGGAGGTGGGGTGGCTGGACCAGACCAACGGCCAGGTCTACGCCCGCCCGGGCACGGACGGGCTGAAAGGCGGCGACGGCGGACAGCCCGGCTCCAAAGGCGAGGATGTGGAGTGGGAGGGCAAGACCTACTCTGGCGGATTTTCCAACGGCGGGTCCTACGGCGGCGGCGGCGGAGCATCTGTTGCCGACGTTGGGCATGGCGGAGGACCAGGCGACGGCAACCCCTATGACGGCGGCCCTGGCGGAGATGGTGCAGACGCAACCATTGACGGATCGGACGGCAAAAATTATGGTGACGCCGGAAACGGCGGCCACGGCGGAGGCGGCGGCGGCCAGGGCGGCAAGGGCAAGATCTCGGGCCTGGGCGGCCCGGGCGGAGCCGGGACCAAGGGCGGCGACGGAAAGCCGGGGGTCGTGCTGCTGTACTATCGCAAACCCAAACAGACGGTGAGCGGCTGGGGCGTGACCAGCAAGAGACAGTGGCGGCTGGATAAGTTCGGGCGGCGGTGCATTGTGTAGGGGGCGGAATCCCTCAGTCACGGCTGCGCCGTGCCAGCTCCCTTTGACAAGGGAGCCAGCCCTCTCAGTCAGCTGCGCTGACAGCTCCCCCATAGGGGGAGCCAAGGACGGGGGACGGATTGCCACGTCAGGGCTGCGCCCTTCCTCGCAATGACAGGGTATCGAGGGCCTGTCATTCCGAGGAGCGCAGCGACGTGGGAATCCGTATTCCCTGACAAAAGGAGGTAACAAATGCCAACGGTAGAAGAACGACTTGCGGCGCTGGAGGCGCGGATGGCCGCATGGATAGACCAGCAGCCCACGACCTATTACGAGCACCAATACTCCGGGGAGGAGATCGACGCAGCCGTGGGCAGAGCCATGACCGGCGGAGCCCTGGACACCAGCGTGACCAACGTCAGCAATCAGCTGGGGACGTTCACGCGGCCGAATTTGCTGGATAACTGGTATTTTGCAAATCCGGTCAATCAGAAGGGTGGAACAGAATGGCTGTCCTCTTCGAACAGCGCTATCCCGTGCGTAGACAGATGGACTTGGTGGGGGCAGTATATAACAGGGACACGCTTAAATCTACTGGATGATGGGCTGCAACTCGCCAAGCCAGCCGAAGGACAAGGCCAAGGCCTTTATCAGGCTATCATCCAGAAGATCGAAAAGACTAGGGTACCTGTTGGAGCAACCGTTACACTATCTGCCCTTGTCAAGGCGGAGGCTGATGCTTCAGTTGTGCTTGCCATAAACGAGTCCTATAACGTTTTAAGTGTGCAAGCGAATGTATGGGAGTTAATCACTTTCACACTTAATGCGCCAAGTGTTGAGCAGACCTATTCCGTGTCCATCCAGCGAAACTCGGGTGGTATAGCCTTTATCGTTAAGGCCGTCAAGCTCGAACTCGGCCCCACCCAGACGCTGGCCCACAAGGAGGGGGACAAGTGGGTGCTGAACGAAATCCCGGATTATGGGGAGCAGCTGCGGAGGTGCCAGTGGTATTCTTTGGTACTTCCGGGAATCTATTGGTTGCCGCAAAACGCTGATGGCACCAATCGTCTCACAATTCCAATCCCGGATATGCGCACCATCCCCGTTGTTACCTATGAGCCAGCTGACGGGAATACAGGTACGCTGTACTACGACGCAAATCTTGCACAAAAGAATGCCATCCAGTTTTACGCCATCGGAGTGACTGGAATCTGTGGCGTAAAAAATATCAGGATATCCGCTGACCTATAAGGAGGTAACAACATGGAGTTGAAGCTGCATGGGGCCGAAGACCCCCCGAAAGACGAAATCGGCTATCACTATTCCATCGGGTATTATGGCAGAGAAACGATGGAATGGCGGATTGCATTTTATGACGAGGACACCGATACGTTCTATTTCAACGAATTGGATGGCCCGGGCCGTATTGACCGGAGAAGCGTTATCTATTGGGCAAACCTCCCGTCGGACTATCCTATCAATGAGGAGGACTGAGTATGAACGATTTTGAGCTCCCAAAGAGCCGGGTGTATATCCTGACGGACGAGGCCGGGCGGGTGCTGCGTCTGGAGGGGGAGTACAGTCTCCCCGCCGACCTGACGGGCTGGACGCTGATCGAGGAGGGGGAGCCCTGCGATAGGCTCAACCTGGCGCAAAGTCACTATCTTAACGGCCCCCTGTACGATTACCAGGGCCGCCCCCGGTACCGGTGGGACGGGGTGGCCCTCCAGGCCATCGACTACGACGCGGAGGTGGTGGTGTGAGCGTGTGGGAGGTATTGACGGCCTGCGCCTGCTCCTCCGGCCTCACGGGCCTGGTGCTGGCCGTGCTCCAGCGCCACTGGGCAAAACAGGATAAGCAGGATGCTATCGTGGCCGCCGTGAAGGTGCTGACGCTGGATCGCGTTAAGTATCTGGCTAAGTGCTACATCAAGGACGGCGACATTGATCTGGGGGACAAGGAGACCCTCCACGATATGCACAAGGCCTATAAGGGCCTGGGCGGCAACGGCCACCTGGACACCGCCATGGCGGAGGTGGAGCGGCTGCCCATCCGTTCAACGGGAGGAGGTGAGTAACGTGAGCAACATGGACTTTGGCATCGCCAGTGTGGCGGCGATCACCGTCATCTGCTATCTGGTGGGCCTGATCGCCAAGGCCCTGCCCCTGGATGATCGCTATATCCCCATCGTGTGCGGGGTGTGCGGCGCTGTCCTGGGCGTGGCCGGGCTGTATCTGGGCCTGCCGGACTTCCCGGCCCACGACCCGCTGACGGCTCTGGCCGTGGGCATCGTGTCCGGGCTGGCCGCCACGGGGGCCAATCAGGTATTTAAGCAGCTGGGCAAGTAAGTTAGGAGTTAGGAGTGATGAGATAGGAGTTAACTCATCACTCATCACTCCTAACTCATCCCTGAAAGAACACTATCGACTATGAAAGGAAGTTTTTTATGAATACTAACACTCTGTATGACATCTACACCATCAACAAGCAGACCCCCGGCGAGGACCTGACCATTTCCCTGGCGAAGTTCCAGGCAGAGCACCAGGGCGCTCTGCCCCACGAAGAGGCCCGTGCCATCCTGGAGTTCGTTGGCCGCCACGGCAAGACCCTGGCCGTGGCGTTCCGCAAGGGCAAGGCGGCCTTTACCGCCGTGGTGGAGGTCCTGGAGGCCCAGGACAAGGAGGCCCAGGAGGCCGCCCAGTGAGGCTGTACAAGGCCCTGCTGACGAACAATGACTGTTACCTTCGGGGCCGGACCATCCGGCCCCGTGGGGTGATGGTCCACAGCACGGGGGCCAATAACCCGTGGCTCCGGCGGTATATCGCCCCGGATGACGGACGGCTGGGCACACCCAGCCCCCGGCACTGGAACCAGGGCGGCGTGGGGGCCTGCGTCCACGCCATGATCGGGAAGCTGGCTGACGGAACTATTGCGGTCTATCAGACCCTGCCCTGGAATATGCGGGGGTGGCACTGCGGGCGCATCGGCAACGACACCCATATCTCCTTTGAAATCTGCGAGGACGGGCTGACCGATGAGGGCTATTTCCGGGCCACCTATCAGGCCGCCGTGGAGCTGACGGCCTACCTGTGCCAGCTGTACCACCTGGACCCCAAGGCCGACGGCGTGGTGCTGTGCCACAGTGAGGGCTATCAGCGGGGCATTGCGTCCAACCACGCCGACGTGATGCACTGGTGGAAAAAGTTCGGCGTGGACATGGACGATTTTCGGGCCGCTGTTGCGGCGGCGCTGAAGGGAGGCGAACGGGATTTGACGGAACAGGAAGTGCGGGCCATCGTCCGGGAGGAGATCGCCGCCTTGCAGCTCCAGCGGGCGGAGCTGCCGCCCAGCGACTGGGCCAGAGATCAGCTGGCCGCCGCCGTGGCCGCCGGGATCACCGACGGCAAGCGGCCCAGAAGCTTTGCCACCCGGGAAGAGGTGGCGATCATGGTGAGCAAGGCGATGGAGGGCAGAGGTTGAGCAGTCTGGCATCTGAGATGCTCCGGGACAGCAAGCGGCGGTTGAGACTTTGGCAGACCGCCGCCCTGGTCCTGGGGCTGCTGCTATGGCGGGAGCGGCTCAGATAGCCCGAGGAGGGCATCATGGGCTTAGCAGAGTTTACCGCCCGGGAGTGCGACTATTTCCGGGCGGCGTGCAACTTCACCGCCCCGGAGCGGGCGGTGTTTGACCTGCGGGTGCGGGGGTGCAGCATCGTGGAGATCGCCATGGAGCTGCACGTCTCCGCCTCCACCGTGGACCGGCGTGTCCGGTCCGTAAAACGCAAAATTGAGAGAGTGCTGTAAGGGCATAGTAACACCCCCGGGCCGTGTGCGGCTCGGGGGTGTTGTTGTTATTTGCGCTTGTACAGGCCCTCTGCCTGGGCCAGGAGGAGGCGAAAATATGGAGCACACAGGTTGACCCCGGCCTCCCACGCCTCATATGTCCGGCGGGGGATACAGTGCCGCTCTGCAAAGGCCCGCTGCGACAGGCCGGTGGCGGCTCGGATATCGGACACGGACAGGTGGGCCACGTCCCACACCTGCCCCAACTCCTCCACCGGAGCCGCCTCATCGGCCCCGGCAAAGAGGGAGGACAGAGCCCAATCGGAGACAAAGGCATCCCGGTCCGGGGTGGAGAGGGCCGCCGTGAAGGCGGCGTTGAATTGCTTATCGGTCATGTTGTGCCTCCAACTCTTTTCGTTTTGCGTCTCTGGCCGCTATGGCCTCATCAATCGTTTTGTGGGTGCCGGCGTAATAGCGTTGGCCACATACCAGGCATGCTTTTGGGCGGCCACTTTGTCACGGTTTGCCTCACGATAGGCCCGACTCCGAGCAATAACTCTATCCTTGTTGGCTGCATACCATGCCCGGTCGTAAGCCTTGATTTTTTCGCGATCAGGTTGATTTTTACCGCTGCTCATAGTCAGCAATCTCCTGGCCCTCAAAGACATCGACACAGATATCCTCGTCGATGACGGCCTCACCGTCAGAGTTGATGGTCCAGCGGGCACCCTCGCCCTCACCGCCGTTCTCGGCCATGTCGATGCAGTAGTCCACATCCTCGACGGTGTAGGTGTCGGTCTCCTCGTCATAGGGGAGCTGCGCCGCGTCAAAGTAGTCCAGGCTAAAATCGGGATCGTAGCCGGAGCCGTTCCAGCGGTGGATCAGGATCAAAACGGTACGCTTGCCATCGGTCATCTTCATAATTTTTTCCTCCTGGGCTGTGCCCCTCTTGATGGTCTAATCATACCACATTATATGTGGCAAGTCAAGGGGTTTTACAAAAATTTTGACGTAAAAATGACGTAAAATTGACGTGGGGGCGGGGCGAAAATGGGGTAAACTGGTATCAGATGGAGGTGGTGAAGGATGGCAAACTATCCGCCCTATGGTTACAACACCCCGCAGATGGCCCAGGGACAGCCCATGATGGGCCCGCAGGGGCAGCCGGGGTACATGCCCCAGCAGATGCAGCAGATGGCACAGCAGCCCCAGCAGATGGCCCCAGAACCCCGGTATATCGTCCGGCCCGTGGCCAGTGAGATGGAGGCCATGGCGGCCCCGACCCCGTTTGACGGCTCCGTGCTGCTGATGACGGACCTGTCCCACGGGATGATCTACGCTAAGTCCCTTAACTGTACGGACGGGACGGCCCTGTTTGGCCGGTACGCCGCCCAGGCCCCGGCCCAGGCGGAGCCGGCAGAACAATACGCCCCCATGTCCGCCGTGGATCAGCTGCGGCGGGAGCTGGAGGCCCTGCGGGCAGAGCTGCCCGGCACTAAGTCAGCCCCCGGCCGGGGCGGGAAGAAGGAGGCGACGGAGGCATGATGGGCAACCCTCTCCAGATGTTGATGCAGGCGGCCCAGATGGGCCGGGACCCCATGGCGATGCTCCAGCAGATGGCCGGGAGCAATCCACAGGCCGCCCAGGCTATGCGCCTGATGCAGGGCAAGACCCCCCAGCAGCTCCAGCAGATCGCCACTAACATGGCCCAGCAGCGGGGGACCACCCCCGAGGCCATTGCCCAGGCGATGGGTATCCCCTTTAGGCGCTGACGGCAGCGCGACCTTATCAGGTGGCGGACCTTGACAAAACCCGCTCTCAACTGGATGCGTCCGGCGGGAGCGCGCGGCCCGCCGCGCAAATATACTGATAAGGAGACTATACCATGGATAACGATTTTGCAACTGGTTACGCCCTGGGCTCTGACAGCGCCTCCGGCGACCGCAACAACAGCGGTTTTTGGGGCGGTGATGGCTGGTGGGCCATTATCATCTTTGCCATGATCTTCGGCTGGGGCAACGGCGGCTGGGGCGGCTTTGGCGGCGGCAACGGCGGCGGTTATGCGGCCACTGCTGCCACCCAGGCGGACATCCAGCGGGGCTTTGACAACTCCGCCGTGATCGGCAAGCTGGACGGGATCAACAACGGCCTGTGCGATGGTTTTTACGCCGTCAACAACGGCCTGTTGACGGCCGCCAACAGCCTGAGCACCGCCATGATGCAGGGCTTTAACGCCCAGGCCATCGCCCAGATGCAGGGGGACAACGCCCTGCAGGCCCAGCTGGCCCAGTGCTGCTGCGACAACCGGGCCGCCGTGGCGGATCTCAAGTACACCATGGCCACCGACACCTGCGCCGTGACCAACGCCGTGCAGACTGCCGCCCGGGACATCATCGACAGTAACAACGCCGGTACCCGGGCGATCCTGGACTATCTGTGTCAGGACAAGATCGCCGCACTGCAGGCCGAAAACAACGACCTGCGCCGGGCAGCCAGTCAGGACCGGCAGAATGCCCTGCTGACTGCGAGCATGACTGCCCAGACCAACCAGATCATCGGCACCCTGCGGGCCCCCACTCCCGTGCCGGCCTATCAGGTACCCAACCCCAACGCATACTATAACGGCTGCGGCTGCAACAGCGGCTGCGGATGCTAAGACTTCGGGGGCGGTCTGAGGGCCGCCCCCTGAACAGAAGGAGTGTGAGACTATGGCTTGCAGCAATAAGCCCTGCCGCCTGTGCAAGCGGCTGGTGATCTCTCAGGCCGTCACCTACGCCAGCGGCGTGCTGACCATCAATCTGCCCGCCGGGGCGTATGAGGACGGTCAGCGCTATTGCATGGTGATTGCCCAGGCTATCCCGGCGGATGCGATCATCGGGGCCCCCGTGGTGGTGACCATCGGCACGGGCACCGTGCAGTATCCCCTAAATAAGGCCAACTGCGCCCAGGCCGTGGCGGCCAACCTGCGCACCAGGACACGGTATCCCGTGTGTGTGTCCACGTCCGCCACCGGCGGGACCTTCCGCCTGCTGGGGCGTGTATGGTGCGCCCCTTATAACCGGCTGAGTGCCATTGATGGAGGTGAGGGCGTATGAGGAGAGCAACCAGGATGATGCTGCTGAATCGGGATCGTGAGCGGGAGCGCCGCCCGGAGCGTGAGACCAGGCCCACCATGGGCGGCGCAGATGCCTCCGTGCCCCGGTATCGGGAGATGGATCGGATGGCCGGCAACCGGGTCGTGAGCGGCCACAGCGAGAGCACCTATGTCCGCCCGCTGGACGTGGAGACAGCGGAGGAGTGGGCCGCTGACATGGAAAACGAGGACGGCACCCACGGCCCTCACTGGAGCATGGACAAGGTGCGTGAGTTGATGGCTCAGCGTGGGATCACCTGCCCGCTGCCCGACTTTTTTGCGGCCCTCAACGCCGTCTATAGCGACTATGTCAAAGTGGCAAAAAAGCACGGTTTGGGCGGCAACATGGACTACTATGTGGACATGGCGCTGGCCTGGCTGGACGACAAGGATGCGGTCCAGGACAAGGCCGCCGCCTATTATCGGTACATCGTCAAGCATTGATTTTTTCAGGGGCGGTCCGTGCTGGATCGCCCCTGAAATTTTGCACAATTTTAGGGTGTTAGTTGCACGTTAGTTACAAGTGCGTTACAATACGGCACAAAAATGTAGTGTTTCCAACGGTTTGTGCTTGCAAAAGTAATTCGTGGATTGAAAAATTTTGGTACAAGAAAAGCACAAAGTTGTTCGCTTTGTGCTTTTCTGGCGTTTATATGGATATTTTTCATAACTTTTCCTGTATCATTTATTTTGCACGATTTTGTGATGTTAGTTACACTATGAGACCTTTATAAGCTCGCCTCGGAGGTAGTCCGGGGTGAGCTTGGTGTAGTGGTCGGTGATGCTCTTATCGGCGTGGCCGATCATGCGGCGGATGGCAAGCTCATCGGCTCCGGCGGCGTGGAGCCGGGAAGCGAACGTATACCGGGCCCAGTGTGGGGTGGCATCCGGCGCACCGATGGCCTGCATGACGGCCTTAAATCGGATCCGGTAGATGTCATCCGAGAGCGGTGTCCCGTCATCCTTGCAGATGATAGTCTGCCCGCCCTTAACCAACCAGGCCAGCAGATAGGGCTTGATGCGAGGATGGACGGGGACGATCCGGTTGCGGCCTGCGTCCGTCTTGAGCCCGCCCACCAGATAGTCCCCGTCCGGGTGGTAGGCGGTGGGTGTCAGCTGCAGCAGCTCCGACACCCTGAAGCCCGTATAGCACAGGATCATGGCGGTGTCCGCCCACGGCGTGCCGGCGGCGGCCAGCTGCTGGAGCTTGCCCAGCTGGATATCGTCCAGCCCGTCACGCTTTTGCCGGGCCTGGGCATGGGGGAGGTCCACAAATGCGGAGTAGTCCTTGAGGATGATATCCCGCTGCATGGCGTACTTATTGAGTACCCCCATAAGCACCTTGATTTTGGCCGAGGTGCTGGGGGCCAGACCGCCCTCGATAGCCTGGTCAATGCAGCTCTGCCACTGGTCCAGGGTGATGAGCCGCATTTTGTGGTCCGCCAGGGGCTGCAGATAGCGCCAGGCAAAGCGGTGGACGGCGGCGGCGCTGTCGCTGATCTTGAGATAGTGCCGCTCGGACCACGCCGCATAGACCTGGGCAAGCGTCCAGTTTGCGGCGGTCTCTTCAGGGGCCGTGTGGGTGCGGCACCAGTCATCCAGGGCGGCCTGAGCATCGGCGGCTTTGGCGTGGTAGGACAGATAGTGCTGCCGGATGCGGCCCCGCTCGTTTTTGGCCGGGACACGGACGGCCCAGGGCTTGCGGCGGTTGCCGCCCAATTTGACGATGCTGCCGGTGCCATTTGCGCGTTTCATCTTGATTTTTCCTCCCATTATGGTATAATAAGAGGGTAGTCATGATCCTCCCAAAGATACAACTACCCTCTTGACTTAGATCGCCGGGTTGCCGCCCGGCGATCTCTTTTTTGCCCTGCTCACCAGCAGCGGGAGCAGGCGGTGAGCCCGCGAGACTGCGCCTCGGAGAGTGTGATCTCTTTGGCGCTGGACATATTGCCACAATCTGGCTTGCTGTGGTATTTGGAGCCGGTGGCGGAGACATACACCGTCTTTTCCGCTGCCGGATTCTTCGCCGCCGCTGTGTCTGCGGCGGCCTGGAACTTGTCATAGATGACCTTGCCGCTGTCTGCGGCCAGCAGGTTGTCGCCGTTGGCGCTCTGGACGTAGATCAGGACGGTATAGTCGCCCTGATCGGTGACGGCGCTCTGGGCACCGGCGGCCAGGTTGACCATGGTGGTCTGCAAGTCGGCCCAGTTGGCGGGCTTGGTGCTGCCGTCGCTGTCGCTGACGCCGGGGACGGTGACCACGCACTCCACCCGGCTGTGTTCGGCCACCTTGCGGGTGCTGGAGACGGGATAGCCCATGCCCTCCAGATAGGTCTCCACGCCGTCGGCAATCACGTCGATGGGTGCGGCCTGACTGCCTTGGGTGATGGTAACATCGGTCGTGGTGGACCCGGGGGCGCTGGTATCAGCGCCGGTGCTGGTGTCAGCAGAGGCGGACACGGTGGACTGGGCGGGGTGCGCGGGCGCGTCAGAGCCGCCGCCGCTCAAAAATGAGTAGATTCCGCAAAATGCGATGATGAGCACAGATATGATGATCGCCCATACCGCGATCCTCACCAGCTTATTGCTGGGCGGCTTTGGGCCTCCGGCACCACTGCCCGCTCCGTTACCGCCCCAGCCACTGGTCTCGGTGCAGGGCATTCCGGTGTCGCTCTCAGCTCCTTTACCACCCCAGCTTCTCGTTTTGGAGTAGGAGACCCCGGTTCCGGGGGCTCCTACGGAGGTGGTCACGCCCCGTTTGGAGTTGACGGAGACGTGGGCCCCCTTGACCCCGGCGCTGATGCCCAGGCTGCCCTTGCCCACGTTGAGCCGGACGCCCTTGCCCAGCCCGATAGATTTGCGATATCGCATTCCCACGATATTCACTCCATTCAGATTTTGTTAAGATTTGGCAATTCGACGGGTTTCCCCTGGATTTTTGGAAGAGATTGCCATATAATGACGGCAACCCCACCGCCTGCGGGCTGTGTCCGGTGGCCGCCACCGCCGGGCATGGCCGGGGCGGTGGGGCCCACACATAAGCAAGACGGGATCGGAGGTTACCATGTGTCACACTGACTTGATGAGAGAGCTGGCCCAGCTCCTCCGGCAGTTGCCGGAGCGCGAACAGCGCCTGGTCTTGCAGCTGGCCCGGGGCCTGGCTGCCAACCATCCCAACCCAGGGGGCTGACCGATTTGGTCAGCCTTTTTTTATTCAGAGGGCGGGTCCGTCAGGGCCCGTCCTCTGTGTTGTCTGTGGGAGTTTCCGGCGGAGCCACCAGCTCCTTGATGTAGTGCTCCAGCAGCTCCCAATGGTCCTCATCCAGCCGGGCCAGCACCGACAACAGCCGGCGTTTAAAATTATCGCTCTCCCCCGACATGGCGGAGGCCACGAAGTCCATGATTTGCTCATCACGCCCACGGGGCTGGAACATCGGGCCACGTCCAGTCCTAAGCCAATCCTCATTAACATAAAAGATTTTGACGATTAACCTTATGACTGCATCGCTAAGTTGGTTTTTCCCGGCCTCATAGCTGCCGATATTGCTACGGCTGATTTGCAGTTTATCCGCAAACTCTTGTTGTGTTAGTGCGAGGGCTTTGCGCAGCTCCTTGAGTCTCTCTTGCACCGTGTCTCACCTCCTTGTGCTCTATTGACACGATTATACACCCGACCAGCGAATATGTCAACGAAAAAATGTTGCCAAACAACAAAATTATGCTTGACAAATGTTGCTTAACGATATATTATAGTGGCATAACAACAAGGAGGTGACCAACATGACGGCAAAAGAGCAGCGGATCAGTGAGACCATTGCCCGGCTGCTGCCCACCCTGTCCGAGGGGCAGAAGGACTGTTTTCTGGCCTATGCGGAGGGCATGGCAGCGGCGCTGGACACCATCAAGCCCCGGGCCACCTGAGCCCGGGAGAAGGAAAGGAGCGAACCTGAAAAATGGAAGAAAAGCTGAAGAATCTGGAGCCCGACCTGCTGGCCCTTGCGGAGGCCCTGCGGGATATGCCCTGGGTGTATGCGGTGGAGATCAGACGGGTGGTCTACCCGTACATCCACTATGAGATGCAGGCCACCATGTCGGAGGACCCCGAGGGCCTGATGCGGAGCGTGGTGCCTGAGCACAGTATGTTTTGGCACAGACAGCGGGACGTGGGTCCCTGCACGCTGATCCTGGTCAATGATGATGACGAGGAGCGGGCCTATCGGGCTAAGTGGGGCCTGGAGCCCCTGGGAGCAGGCGGCGGAGGAGGCCACGGATACGGCGGCGGAAAAGGAGGTGCAGGGAGTGGACACGCCTGCGGAATTTGAGGAGATGGGCAACATTGATCTGCTGATTACGTTGTTTATCATTTGCGTAATTTTTGCAGACGGAAACATAACCAAAATCGAAGAAGTGTTGAAAAGGAGGCTGTTGGAAGATGAGACCCAAGACGAGAGAGGACCCAGTGATCACGGATGAGGAGATCCTGGCCCTGGACAACGTTCCGGTGTCCCTGGCCGCCCGGTATCTGGGCAGCAGCACCGCCACCCTGTACGAGGCCCTGCAGGATGAGCGGGTACCCTTTGGCTGGGCCGTCCAGCGCAACAGCAACTGGGCCTATCACATCAGCCCGGGCGGCCTGGTCAAGTATAAGCACGGGGAGCTGACCATGTACAAGCTCCGGGATGTGAGCGAGATCATCTGCGGGGACGTGTCCCGCATGATCGACCAGCGCATGGAGGCCCTGGGCAAGCTGTCCGCCGCCCTGCTGGGAGCGTGAGGAGGTGTGACAAGTGGATAGCCTTGACAAGATGCGGGATTGCCCGTGTTTTACGCCGTGCGTGAGACGGCTGTATGCCGATACCCAGGTGATGCACACGGAGGTATATTGCTCCAACGAGACTATGTGCGCCAATTTGGCCCTGAGATTTTTTGACAATCCGGTTGAGTTTTGTCAGTGGCCCAGCGCGCAAAAAAATCCCCCTGTCGATAGCACCGACAAGGGGGAAGGGTGAGAAACTCACCGGACTACAGAGAGATTATAGCACAAATCACCGGACTATGCAAGAGGAGATGATCAACATGATGGAGGACGGGACGATCCGCTCGGGGCGCAGAAAGCCCTTTGTGGTCCTCTACCGGGAGGTGGCACGGGACGGACGGCTGTCGCTGTCCGCCCGGGGGCTCTTTACGCTTATGGTGTCCCTGCCCGAGGACTGGAGCTATACCGTGGCCGGACTGGCTAAGGTGGCGCAATGCAGCAAGTACCGCGTCCGCCTGCTGCTGGAGGAGCTGGAAACCGTGGGCTATCTGGTCCGGGGCCAGAGCCACGGCGACGGGGGCAAATTTGGCCCCAATACCTACATTTTGCAGGATGAGAGCCCTTCGCCGTTGTCCCAAAACTCGGACAACGGTGCGCCCCAAAAAGCACCGGCGTCCGAAAAAACCGTCAACGGCGAAAACCGTCAACGGAAAAAACCGTTGACGGAGAATTTGACCCTACAAAATAAAGATAATACAGTAAGATTAGATAATAATAACCCCCCTACCCCCCAGAAGGGGGGCAAGCGGGCCAGCAAATACGACCTTGCGGAGGACGCTAAGCCGATCCTGCGGGCCTATGTGGGCAAGGACGCAGAGCTGTATCAGGCTCTGGCCACACTGATCGAGGTGCGGGTGGCTAAAAAGGCCGTCAACTCCGCCCGGGCGATCAAGATGCTGCTGACGGAGCTGGATCGCCTGAGCGGCGGACGGCGGGAGGAAAAGCTGGCGCTGGTGCGGCAGAGCGTCACAAATTCCTGGAAATCCGTGTTCCCCCTGCGGGGCAGCGGTCAGGGACAGCCCCAGCCGGGGCCCACGCCGCCGGAAAAGCTGGGGTGGGACTAAGTGGCTGAGCTGCAGCTGGACCAGGCCAGCGTCCTGGGCTCTATGATCCTGGCCCCGGAGATCATCGGGGACGTGGTGACCACCCTGACCCCGGAGGACTTTGGGGCGGGTGACCCTGCCGACCTGTTCCGGGCCCTTCGGGCCCTGTACATGGAGGGCGGCAAGATCGACGTGGTGACCGCCCTGGACCGGATGGGCCGGACACCGGAGCACCAGAGCTATTTGATCTCCGTCATGGACGCCACGCCAACCGCCGCCAACTGGCGGGAGTATGTGCGGATCGTCCGGGAGCAAGCCCGGCTGCGGGCGCTACAGTCCGCCGGGCTGGAGCTGGCCTCCACCGGCACCACGCTGGAGACGGCCAGGGACCTGGTGGCCCGTCTGGACCGCCTGATGCGGGACCGGCGGGACGTGGAGTGCATGGACATGGAGGCCGGGATGCTGCAATTTGTGGATGAGCAGGCCCGTAAGCCAAATTATCTCCCGTGGGGGACCCCGTGGCTGGATGAGGGGCTGATGGTTGAGGCTGGGGACTACATCATCCTGGGCGGCTATCCGTCAGACGGTAAGACGGCCCTGGCCCTCTCCCTGGCCTATATCCAGGCACGGAGCCGTCGGGTTGGATTTTTTAGCTTGGAGACCTCAACCACTAAGCTATTTGCAAGGCTATGTGCAACAGTAGCCAGCATATCACTTAAGCATGTTAAGCGGAGGACGCTCACAGACGACGAGTGTGATCTGCTGGCGCTCAAGGCCGATGAGATAAGATCACGGGATCTGCATCTGGTGCAGGCCAGCAGCATGACGGTGGAGGACATCGGGGCCTTTGCCAGGGCAAAGCAGTACGACGTGATCTATGTGGACTATCTGAGCCTGATCCAGGCCCAGGGGCGCACGGAGTACGACCAGGTGACGGCAATCAGCAAGGGGCTCCACCGCCTGGCCCAGGATAACAAGATCACTGTGGTGGCCCTGTCCCAGCTTTCGCGGCCGGAGAAGAGTTTCCCAAAGATACCAACGCTTAACAGCCTGAGAGCATCCGGCCAGATAGAGCAGGACGCGGACGTGGTGATGCTCCTCTACCGGGAGGAGCCGGACAACATCCGCTCCCGTCGTATCCTGCACGTTGCCAAAAACAAGGAGGGCGTGACCGGGCGGGTGGCCCTGCTGTTTGACGGGGAGACCCAGCGATTCCGGGCGGACAGCTATCAGGAGATCAAGTCCGCCGCAAAACCTAAGACTAAGCCGCAAGAGCCGGAGTATAAGCAGGCTGCACTGTACGACCTGCCCGGCTCCACGCCGGTGCCGTGGGAAGGAGGTAGCCCAGTATGAGTTACGATATCAGTCTCCGCGATCCGGTTACCGGAGATGTGTTACACTCGGATGCCCCGCATGATATGCGCGGCGGGACGTATCGTGTCGGTGGGACAACTGAGCTCAGCCTAAATATTACGTACAATTACGCAAAACAGTATTGCCGGAATGATGTTTTTGGCTCTACCGGGATCAGATCCATTTATGGGATGAGCGGGGCTGAGAGCATCCTATTGATCGGCAAGGCAATCATGGCCCTCAGTGATGATGTATCTGCCGACTATTGGGAGGCAACCGAGGGCAATGCAAAAAGACCACTATGCCAGCTTTTGGACATGGCAAAAATGAGACCAGACGGCGTGTGGTATGGGGATTAACAGAGGAGGAATAACGTGGATAGTAATGGAGACAAAACACCGTCTTACAAGATTGGTGTCAACGGATTTTTGGGAGTCGCGCTGATCGCGCTGAAACTTGTTGGTATCATTAACTGGCCCTGGGTTTGGGTGTTGGCTCCGCTTTGGCTCCCCACTCTCATCGTGATCATTGCCCTTATGCTTGTGGCCATATTTAAGCAAGGACGGAGATAAGGATATGGATAACATTTACTTTAATCGCGCAAATCAGTCCCTTGCTGTGGACTGTAATACGATCAATACCCTGTGGGAGCTGGATGCCCGCAGGATGGACTATCGCCGGGCGGCGGACTATCACCGTCGCAAGAGCCACCAGGCCGCCATGCGGCGGCACGGACTGATCCGCTTTGCCCAGGGCGCGGCCATGATGGCCGCCCTGGGTGGGGTGGTCGCAATGATTTGGAGGTGAGCGGGGGTGCTCAATAAGATCATCATCATGGGCCGCCTTGGGCGGGACCCGGAGGTGCGGTATACCCGCAGCGGCAAGCCGGGGGCCTCCTTCACTCTGGCCGTGGACCGGGACTTTAAGGGCCAGGACGGCCGCAGGGAGACGGATTGGCTCCAAATCGTGGCCTGGGACGCAAAAGCCAGATTTGCCCAGCAGTATTTCCATAAGGGCCAGCAGGCCCTAGTGGAGGGCCGTCTCCAGGTGCGGGACTGGACCGCAAACGACGGCAGCAAGCGCCGGGCCTGCGAGATCGTGGCCGATAATATCTATTTCGCCGGAGCCAAAGCGGCCCCGGCCAGTGAAGGAAACGCAGATGAGGCGACGCTCCCGCCGCCCACCCAGGCTCCGATGGAGGACATGGGCGACGGTGAGCCGCTGCCGTTTTGAGGAGGAAAAACATGGATTTGAGAGTAAAACTGGACCCGCTGGCCTATCTGCCGGAGCGGGCGCACCCCACCGACGCGGGGCTGGACCTGAGGACGCCCCACGACGTGCTGGTGATGCCGGTGTCGTACCCCGACGTGGTGCAAGCGGATGAGATCACCGGCGGCCCCCGAGGGGATGACGGATATGGGAGCACGGGGAGATGATGGACTTAGAGCGAAAGGCCATTGAGCGGCTGCGATGTGCATCCGACATGTCGATCAAGCTGTACAAGCAGCCGCTTGTCATCACCTATTCTGGTGGCAAGGACAGCGACGTGCTCCTGCATCTGGCGGCGGCCAGCGGTATCCCGTATGAGGTGCTGCACTCTCTGACTACGGCGGATGCCCCGGAGACCGTGCGGCACGTCTACGACACCTTTCGCCGGCTAGAGGAGCGTGGAGTTAAGTGCACCGTGGACAAGCACGATGCGCCGGACGGCACCAGGGTCACCATGTGGACTCTGATCCCCCGGAAGCTGATTCCGCCCACCAGGCTGATGCGCTATTGTTGCACCGAACTCAAGGAGAGCGGCGGCAAAGGGCGGTTTATTTCCACGGGCGTGCGATGGGCGGAGTCAAGCGCCCGGAAACGACGTGGAGTACTGGAGGTCCTGCATCACGACCCCGCCAAAAAGCTGATCTTATCCAACGACAACGACGAGGATAGGAGCTTGTTTGAGTCGTGTCACCTCAAGGGCAAGCGGGTGGTCAATCCGATCATCGACTGGTCAGATACCGATATATGGGCCTACGCCTCCGCCGAAAAAATTGAAATGAATCCGCTGTACTGCGAGGGTTTCCGCCGTGTTGGTTGCGTCGGATGTCCGATGGCTGGTACGGCGATGCGGAAAATGGAATTTGCCCGCTACCCCAAAATAAAAGCTGCATATATCCGGGCATTTGAGCGGATGCTGGAGCGGCGGCGGGAACGTGGGTTGCCCTGCGATTGGCAGACCGGTGTCGATGTCTACCACTGGTGGATGGAGGACGGGGTGATGACATCGCAGACAGTGATGCGCGAGTTTGGGGAGGAACGCGGATAATGGACAAATTGGTCGCGTCACGGATCACGGGCGGGAATACCGCATATAAGCGGCTCCGCAAAAGGAAGGAGGATGCAGAATGAGGGCTGTGCTTATTAGCATCCGCCCGCAGTGGTGTCAAAAAATCGCTTCGGGCGAAAAGACCATTGAAGTCCGAAAAAACCGGCCAAAGCTGGCTCCACCCTTCAGGTGCTATATCTACTGCACTGCAGGAAGCCTCGATTATATATCCAGCAACGGTGTTCCTGTCTCTTGCCCTGATGGGATGCGTGTCATCGGGGAATTTGCCTGTCCCTGTTTTGTACCCATCCGGGTCAATGAGAACGGTTCTATCGTCAACTGGATGTATGAGCATATGGAGGATGCTTGCGTTCCGTATGATGAGGTTGCCAGCTATGTAGGCAATAATCACGTTGGTTCGGGCTGGCGTATCTCTGACCTAGTGACTTACGACAAGCCCCGGGAGCTGACGGAGTTTGTTGGACTGCGTGACACCAAGTTTGGCGCGGAAACTGTCGAAATCAAGAGACCACCCCAAAGCTGGTGCTATGTGGAGGAGAAAACGAAATGAAAAAAGACACGTTGGGCCTGTATGGGCCAGAAGACAGCAAATACCTCCGCCTGGTGGCCAGCCGGGCGGCGGAGAAGGGGATCAAGACGGCCTGGGTGGACGGGCCCACGCCCGGCTGCGTTGCCTATGTGGCCGACACGGACGCCGGGCGGCCGATGTGGGACATGACCCGTGAGGAGGACGTGGACTGTATCCAGCACACGGGTCCGTCCTGCTGTGCGGCGGTGGTGCTGCGGTATATCTACAGCCTGCCACATGGATGGCGGGTGTGCATCATTGGCCGGGGCCACGCCGTGCAGAGGATGGATAGGGCCCTGCGCTGTTCTGGCTACTCGGTAGACCAGTGCAGCAGTACGGCGCTGGACATGGGCTATCGGGCGTCACGGGCGGATATCGTCATCAATACCGCAGCCGCTGTGACCGATGAGGTGCTGGATGCGGTGTCTGCGCTCGCCACGGTCATTGACGTCAGCGGCAGCATGGAGCCGCTGAGAGACCGGGTGGTAGACTATGTGCCCCGGGCCTGTGTTGGCGGCTGGAACATTGCGGAGCTGCTGCGCCGGGTGCGGGTGCGGATCGAGGAGGAGGGTGAGACGGATGGCTGAGTACAACGAGGAGTTTGACCGCTTGAGGCGTAACCGGGCCCAGGTGTCGTATCACAAGTACGGCCCGGCGGCGAAAAATTTTGGCGATGGGCGTGTGGATGCCTACCTGACGGCGCTGCGGTGCCTGGATGCGTTTGAGCGGGACCACAACCTGGAGCATCTGTTGGATGCGGCCAACTATTTGATGTTCCGATTTTCGTTCCCATTGCCTGGGGATTATTTCCAGGCAACGGATAATGAAGGCAGCGTCGGGACCGTTGGCACGCCCATCAACATGGAAAAAGGAGGATAATGCTTTGAACTGGATAATTATGTGCGTGATCTCCGTGATTATTTTTATCTTATCTTGGATTGGCTGGCGGCTGTCGTATCGGTATGATGAGTTTTTTTGTGCTGTTTTTTTCATATCCTGTATTGTAGCTATCTTTTCTGGCGCAATCTATTTGTGTGGGGCGATTGATGCGCAAAAAGAAATTGCTAAATTTGAGCAGCAGAAGCAATACATAGAGAGCCATATAGCCAACAACGCAATCGAGAATGCTGCCCTTACGAGCAAAAAAATAGAGCTAAACGAGTGGCTGTACTCTGTGCAATGGAACCGTAAGCACTTGGGGAATTGGAGCCTGGTCCCTGAGTATGTCATGGAGCTGGAGGCGATAAAATGAGTAACTTTGTACAGCGCCTCCAGCGGGCACGGGACGCAGCCATGGGCGTGGCGGAGCGCTGCACCCGGCAGTATGAGCTGGACTGTTGGCAGATCGCCCTGGCCCGGTATGACAAGCTCAATCTGGGCTATCAGCGGATCATGGAGATCACCGCCCTGGCCGACCAGGTGCGGGAGGAGTACAGCGGGGCCGTGCTGGCCGGACCGGAGCAGGATGTCCACCGCGCCCACATGGACGCGGAACTGGCGCAGATCATGCGGGATCAGGCCGACAGGCTTATCCCCTTTGAGAGGCGATACCCGGAGCTGGGCTCCGATACGTATAGGGGGCGCAAACATGGCGTATAAGCGTAAGCGGACGTGTGACAACTGCGTATACTGGCGGGTGCTGTCCGCCCCGCCGGATATAAGGGGCCGGGCATGGCCTGCCACTATCTGCTGTGGACGGGGCAGCGCCGCAAGATCGCAGTGACGGGCCGATGCCTGTCCTGGTCTGGTACCGGCGGAACCCACCAAAAGCATATCTTCCGGCTGTACCGGCCCGCCGAAAATAAGATGGGAGGGAACTTATGAAATACGAGGATCTCAATAAGTCACGGAGACTTTGCAGCTCCGTGGCCTGTTGTGAGGACTGCCCTGTTAATGCCCACGATAAGCCGACCACCATCATGTGCTACAGAGTGGCTATGGAGCTGGCTGGTGAGGAGCTTGCGGAGATAGTTAGGAGACGCTGGCCGGATGAGTAAGACACTCAAGCAGACCCGGGCGGGGCGGCTGGTGTGCGCCGTGGTGTACACCACGCCAACCGCCGGGGAGACGGCCAGGACCCGGGGCCAAAAGCTCCGGGCCAGCGCCGCCGCCCGGGAAAAGCTCAATGCCCGCACATCGTTCCAAAAGCTGGAAAGAGTACTGGCCGCAAATTTTGACACTGGGGACCTGTTTGTCACCCTGACCTACGACGATCAGCACCTGCCGGACAGCCGGGACGCGGCGGTCCGGCGGATGCGGTCCTTCCTCTCCCGGTTCCGGGTGCTGCGCCGGGGCCGGGGGGAGGAGACCAGATATGTATATATCACAGAGGGCTGCTATCCAGGTGGGCGGCTGCACCACCATATGGTGCTTAACAGCACCGGTCAGGACGTGGAGGATCTCCGCAAGGCGTGGCGATGCGGACAGGACGTAGAGGTGATCCGCCTGACCATCGACCGGGCCCACAGCTATGAGGACCTGGCCAGCTACCTGACTAAGGAGCCACGGGAGTGGGGACACCCGCATGTGGGTGAGCGGACGTGGACACCGGCGCTCCACCTCCGTCAGCCGGAGCCGGAGACGGAGCGTGTCCCGGACTACGTCACCCTGGCCGCACCGCCGGAGGCAGAGGTTCTGGCCAACGAGGGCCCGATCCGCAACGGCTACGGGGAGTATGCCTGGATCAAGTACCTGCTGCCGCCAACCGATACTAACAGCCGCCGCAAAGCTAAGCGGCGCAGAATGCCGAAAGAATAGCTTTTCTATTCTTTTCGGGCTTGGGGGTAAGTATATCTTCTTCGTTTTCAAAACAAAAGGAGGAAAAAAGATTGCAAGTAACAGCAAGCTGTGGTAAACTGATAGTGCGAGACGGGAGGGCGATATGCCCGTACTGTGGCAAGGGGACAGTGCATCGGCTCCTGCCGACAACCGTCGGAAAAAATATCCTGGGGTATTGCAAACGCTGCCACCAGGAGATCGTGATAGACATAGCGCCTGAGCCCGTGTCACATGACCAGCGCCTGAGCCTAGACTAACCCGAGAGGGGGTGTCGTGGCCCAGGCGCTTTTTTCGTCCGCCGGAGGTGATAGCCCGGTGGCGGAGCGCCACGGCCGTGGCCCATGGATTACAAGTCTAAGCGCTGGGCGGCCGCACGTCGTGCTGCCCTGCGACGGGATCGCCACCAGTGCCGGGAGTGCAGCCGCTACGGCCTGGCGGTCAACGCCTCGGTGGTGCATCACGCCTGGCCCGCAGAGGACTGGCCGGAGCTGGCCTGGACGGCGTGGAATCTGGTCAGCCTGTGCCCGGCGTGTCACAACGCCATGCACGACAGAGACACCGGCGCACTGACGGCTCGGGGCATGGCGCTCCGCCGTCGTGTGACCCCCGCCCCCAAGGGGCCCTCGCCGCACGCCCAGGGAT
>ERZ1034984.764-NODE-764-length-34598-cov-7.682830_pt1 | contig 34598 bp, 32 predicted proteins | sample MGYA00520589_ERZ1034984 | MGnify/ENA primary metagenome ERZ1034984 (study PRJEB33766, sample SAMN09781790) | gut metagenome | biome: gut microbiome | host: Homo sapiens | place: Madagascar | study: EMG produced TPA metagenomics assembly of the PRJNA485056 data set... | reverse complement strand
GTGCTGAACAGTTTGGAGGATACCAAATGAGCAAGTTTAAAATTATCTGCAACGAGGCCCACTATGATGTGGAACGCGATGCGTTGGTCACATCTGGCAAGTTGGATTTTTACGGCGAGCCCGCCGAGTTCGAGTACACGGAAAAGGATGGTCGGTTCAGTTTGAGCGTTCGCGCTAAGGAGTTCGAGATTGATGACCATGTAAAAGGCTTCCCCTCCGTCTCTGGCTACGGTCTCTCAAATCACGCCGCGCAGGAGTTTCTCAAGGACCCGGATGCAGTACACGATGCAGTTCACCAGATGGTAGACGACTTCTGTGAGAATAGTCATGACGCACGAATCGCCCGTCTGAACTACGCCGCACCGGAAATCGATGCTGGCAGCGTTGGCGCTCACGACATTAAACGCTGTGAGGGTGAGTTAGGAGACTACTACGGTCAGCTCCATATCGAAGCCGAGCCTCTTCGCTTTACAGCAGACCGGGACGGCAGCATCCGGCAGATTGCCTTTTGCGGTGAGCCGCTGCAAGATGCCAAGACTTTCGGCTTTGGCGATAAGTTGATGGAAATGGTTGAGAAAGAGGTCCGTGAAGTCGTTGCCGTCCGCATCCGGCAGGAAGAGCGTGGTGATGCTCTTAATGAAGAGACGATTGAGGCCAATGAGCGCTCCAGCTACGACTTCGAACGATAACTAAATTATTTGCCCGCCAGATGTGCGGGTTGTTCCCCTGTAAGTGCAGCTTCCACGGCAGCGGGGAACGGGCAATGCCGGGTTTGTCCGGTAGCTGATGGCGCTTAGCTGAAAGTAGGTGACTATTATGGATGAATGCAAGGTGAAATTTGACAACTGCGAGTATGACGCAGAGACCGATACCATGACCACAACCGGTAAGGCCAGCATTGATGGAAATGAGTACGATGTCTCCTTTACCGAGCATGATGGCCGTGCTCCGGTCATCAATCTCAGCAATGACAATGTTGAGATGGGTTACGCCAATGGTGCTACCATTGACGGATATGGGCTGAGCACTGAAGAGGGAAAAGCTCTGTACAATGCTGCTGATACCATCTACCGTGAAATGTTTGAGAAAGCTGATGAGTACCAACGGGAGGAACCCGATGCCATCTGCGCTCGAATCAGTTATGAAAGCAAGGGCATCGATAAATCTGACATTGAGGTCGTCAGCATCGCTCGCAATAAAGGCGATATTGGTGAACTTGTTGGATTTGTCAGCATCAACGATGACACGCTGCGCTTCTTAGCAGACCGTGACGGAAATATTATGAGTCTGATGCCGAAGGGAACTCCGATGCAGGATGTGAACACTGTTCCCATCGCAGACGAGGTAAAGTGCATCATCTGCGATGCGATTCACGATGGCATCTTAGAATATAACCGTGAAGCTGAAATTGTCAGCAAGGCTATTGCCCAAGAAGCCGAAGAGCGTGGCTGGTCGGTTAGAAAATTTGAGAGCGGCGAGATGCTGCTCACCAACTCTACATATGGCGGCGGTCTGCTCATCAACGCTCGTGATGATACTCTGGCTCAAGACATCAAAGACTTTGCAGAGAACTTTGATGTTGACCAGACTATGGATATGTGGCGCAGTGCAAGAAATAAGGGAGTGCAGGGTATTCCTGAGCTTAACAAGGACCTTGAGCATGATGTCAAGGAAGCTCGTGATATGTGCATTGAGCTTTCCGATGCAGCAGCAGAGGTTGAAGCCTCTATTGATGACCGTGAAATCGAGTCTGAACGCCAGACTGATGACTACGAACGCTGATTATATTGCCCGCTTCGGCGGGTTGCCCTCTTACAAAGAGCCTCCACGATGGCGAGGGTGGTAACGGAGATGTTCCTCCGGCTAATGCTTTGAGGTGAACAGATATGCGTGTGGAGTATTTTTACAGCAAAAAGCGAAAATTGGACTTTCTGAAAATCCACTATAACCAGCAGACCATCTATATAGATGGCTATGGCGTAGCGATGCTTAGCAGCTCCAAGTACGCAGACCCGGTCATGGAGTATATTCGAGACCATGCTCCTGCGATTATGCTGGCGGTACGGCGTTCTATTTGGGGCAATGCCATTGACTTCAACTATGATGGGAGGAAAGCACAATGAGTGATACTTTACGCAGCAAGGCAATATCCGATGCCATTGACGCAGGAGAGCAGTATGGGTTGAATCAAACTGACGCGGCGGCGCTCTTGGCTCGTGTTGATAGCGAGTTTTATCTGCGTGGCGAAGAAAACGGTGGTCTTGTTATTGAGGGCTACAACTATTATGACTGTGCGATAGAAGATGCTAACCAGACAGAAGCATTGTTTGAGGCGGTTCATGAGAACAAATCTAAGCAGGAATGTTTAGATGCTCTCGGAAATGAGGCCGACTGGACAGTTGAGTCTTTTATCTCCGGTCGAATGCACACAATCGTCGATAATTGGATGAAAGATAAAGGGTTTGACCTGACCAAAGAAGAAAACTGGAAACTGCAAGACAAGGCATTTGAGTTCTTAAACGATAACATCGCAATTGATTTTGACCGTTCCTACGAGCAACAGATGATGCGTGTGAATATTATCGTTGCTACGGCAGGGGATATCACTGTTGGCAGCGAGGACAATCCAAACAAGCGGACGGTCCAGTCGTTTATCAAGGAGCTGGTTGAAGACCAAGGGCATACAATGGATGAACTCAATGCCGCCTTTGACGAATACTCGGATACCATTTTGCTCCCAGCATTTTCCGATGGAGATAAACTATACAAGGAGCAAGTTGAAAAAAACGGAAAATTTATCGCCAGTCTTGCCTCTGAAATTGCAAACTCTAATCAATTTAATATTGACGAATTTGTCTTTTTGACAAAAATGTCTGTCGAGGATTATGCCCGGCTTGGTGATGAGGATGTTACGATTACATTCCCGGCTGGCACTATGTGCGGTATGTATAACCGCTATGATGGCAGTGGAAGCGTGCTGGAAGTTGAGCTCGAAAAAGAAATCACCATCCCGCGATTTAACATCCCAGAACTTCAGATTGAGTCACGCAAGGAGACTTTTGGCTATCACTATAATGTCGATGAAGTCTATGGCCTGACAGCACAGTGCTGGGAGAAAGGTAAAGCGGAGGTGCATGACTTGGACGAACTGGATAAGCTGATGCACCAAGAAAAAGATGCCATTGATGTTCAAATCATGGAGCATTCTGATGGCTATTATAGCGGCACGGTAGAAGTTGACGGTGAGCGTTGCGCGTTCTACGCAAAGGATGACACCTTCGGCGATGAGTGCGGTGAAGTTGAGCTGGCGGCATACAGCGAGCCCGGATACTTGACGGGTGCATCCTACGAAAAACCGCTGCCGGATACAATCTCTGCGCAGTACGCTACCATTGCCGACAAGGTCAACGAGACCATCGACCAATACGAGCATGAGGCAGAGATTGCCGACGCTACATATTATGATGATTACCCGTCTCAAGGATGGGACTCAGAGATGGAGCGCTGAGTAAATACATGAGCGATAGAGTAAGGCTAAATGCTTCGCTCAATCGCTCTTTTTTGTATAGTGAGGTGAGAAATGATGGCTGAAAAGATTCAGGACATGGGCGAAAAAATAGGCGGAGCCCGCAAGGACCTCTGGTCTGCACGAGGATTACTCGTAACGGACCTTTCCGCTATGAATGACAGCGAGCGAAATAAATATGCCAAGAAGCAGTATGTTTGGCCGCAACCGAACTGGAAACGGATGTATGCGGACGGTGAAGAGCAAGTTCTCTTGTACTGGAAGAACGAAATGCGCAAAGCGTTTCCGCCAGCGCCGCGCATCCTCATTACGCAGCAGCACGATGCCGAAGCTGCGCGGCAATCGCAGGAAAACTATGTGGCTTTCTGTGCCGAGTACCGTAAAGCCGTTATGAGTTGCACCTGCAAAGAAGATGTTCAGAACTTCCTCAATAATTTTATTATCAAAAATGAGTATGCAGTGGGCGTACCTGATTACAGCGGCAGAATCCGTACTTATCGCCCTACCGATAAGGCAGCACACTGCTTGAACGACAAAATGCTCAACCTTGCTTGTCTCAGTGACTACAACTATGAACGGTTGACTAAAGAGGCTGCGAGCAAGTACTTCGCCATTGACGAAGACGAGAAGACCTACCTGTATGTTAAGAACAACCTGAAAGCAGTAAAACTTGATGGTGAGTTCGCTTCGGTTGAAAAAGACTCAAATAGTGATTGTGCGCGAATCGTGCTTCGCAGCGGACATTCCATGATGTTCTGTTATGACAGGAAAAGCCATGTGTCTGACTACACAAATGGAACTTACATGATTCTGAACCTTGCGGACCACACGGTAGCCGCAAAGAATCTGCCTTCATTGGAAGCTTGCAACGAAATCATCGAGTCCTCTGCCAGAGCACTGCAAGCTAAAGAAGACCAGCTACGAAAAGAAAATAAAGAAGCCAATAGCAACGAAAGAAAGCGTAAGAAGGCGTTCTCGCTGCAACGCCTCGAATCAATGGGACGCGTAGGACCCGATTATCTTGCCGGGAACCATGCAGGAGAAAAAGATTTCTTGCAGGACTTAGGATTCCGGGCGGTAGAGTTCGGAAATTGGGTCGGGGATGCAGAACGGCAGCAGCATCTGGATATGACCTATAATTCTATGCGCGACCTTGCTAATGTGCTTGGCATTGATAAGAAAGATGTATCTCTTGATGGGCGGCTTGCTCTAGCATTCGGTTCTCGCGGACAGGGCGGCCTATCGACGGGTGCGGCGCATTATGAACCGTTCCGAGAAGTCATAAACCTGACTAAGTTGCACGGTGCGGGTTGCTTGGCACACGAACTAGGCCATGCCTTGGACGATAGCCTTGGGAAATTGGTCAATGCGCCGCGTGATAAGTTCTTGTCCGATGTCGTTGCCGAACATCCAAGTAAGGAGACGCTCGATAAGATTCCGCCCGCGTACGGGGACCTCATGCAAATGATGAAATATAGAACGGTAAGCATTACGCGGGAAGAGGCAGAGAAAATCAAGCAGGATAAGCTGGATTTCTCTGAAAAAGTAATCAGACGCTGGGCTGACAGTCTGGAAATCGGTAAAGGCTGCGAGACGGAAGATACAAAGTGGACCCGGCTGGTAAATGGTCTTCTTAAAAGCGCGAAAGAGCTGAATGGTCTCGAATATATCTGCCTCCATCGGGGTAGCGGTGAGTCAGTGTACATGCCGCTGGAAGAACTCTCTAAGTATAGAAAAAGCCTTTGCGGTTACGGTATCCTGAAGGCAGACAAACAAGAGGTAGTCCGACATCTCAGAAATTATCAGACTATAAAGGAAACTCCTATTGAGGAGTTTATGCGCGGTAAGACTGAACCCTCTGAATACTATAAGGGAAGTAAAGCGTTTGACCAGATTTACTCTCGCTGCGGAGCCGGTTACTGGAGTTCTGAAAAAGAAATGTTTGCGCGGGCGTGGGACTGCTATATTGAAGACAAGCTTAAGGCGGCAGAGCTGCGTAGCGACTACCTGACCTCTCATGCATCAGCGTACAAATATCCCGGACCGGACGGTACAATGGTATATGCAATTCCGGTAGGAGAGGAGCGTAAGGCTCTCGATGCCAAATTTGATGAGCTTATCCAGCAGACCAAAGAACTCGGCATCTTCCATGAAGCTGTGCCTGAGCCAATGCGGCAGGTTGAAGAGGTAATCCAGACCGAACAGTCGAAACAACCCGAACCCGTACAGGCAGAGGCAAAGCAGCAAGGCGCTCTGGAAGCCGAACAGCAGAAGAGCAACATCCCGGAAACGGTCGTCAACCGCTTTGCTGCTTCAGCGGCGGTCTATGCAGTGGCTCCCCGCGTGATGGATTCGGAGCAAAAAGAACAATGGCGAGCAGCAGTACGAAATGTCATGACCAACTATAGTGTAGAGACGCTGCAAGCACTCTCGGACCTGCGACAGGATATTGTGGGACGCGGCATCCCGCAGTTTAATTTGCGGCAGATTGGCAGAACAGCCAATGCAATGCTTGAGAAAGAGGCTGAACGGCATCAGCCGAAACCGGAACAGACTTTGTCGGAAGAAAAGCCCCGGCAGATGTCTTTTGAAGATTATGAGCGGTGAGGAGGGTGATTCACCATGACCGATTTTCATGAGCTGAAAGAGCTCAACTATGAGGACAGCGCTATTTATCGGCGCACAAACGGAGATGTCGTACAAATTACACGCGTTGACGAAAAGCCACCCGTTCGGCAGTGGGACGGGTTGTCCAACACGGTTTATGATTTTGTACACGGCTACATCGAGGACCAAGAAGTATACAATATGAAGACGCTCTATCAGAGCCTTGATAATCAAGAACTTATCAGTATTGTCTCGGCAAGCGGACGCGACATGACGGCAGATACGAGACTCTATCTCTCGGCCCGCGATTATTATGACCACCTTGTTGCTCTGAAAGCGCCGCAGGAAGCTCTGGACGCACAGCAGGAAATCGCAAGTGTATACCTTGACCACCTGAAAGCATACGGAGACGCTTGTGTTGTGATGTGTAAGAAAAATCTTTCCTTTGCCGACATCGATAAGTACGGTTCTGCCGAAGCTTGCCTCCGTGCATCCATTGATAGGATGGATGCTGTGGCAAAAGGCAAGGTCTATGAGCTGCGTTATTATAAGGCAAAGGATATACGCAAGCAATTAGACCAGCAGTGCGAATCTCTCCAGCCTAGCTTCAAGCCCATGATATATGCCGGAGTTGAAGATGTGATTCGCGAGTTGGGTAAAGAGGCCGCAGAGGAATTGACCTTTTCGAGCATCCAGAGACAGCCTGAGCAGGAAACAGAAAACGAGCAAAGTCAAGAACCTAAACAACATCAGGGCGAAGACCACGAAAAACACGCAAATCACCAGCGAACAGATTGTTTTGAAAGATGATATTTTCCGTAGGCAAAACAAAGGAGGGCATAATTATGGAACTGAAAAAAGTATCTCTCGAAGACCTTATCAAGGCAGCAAAAGAGGCTCAGGCAAAGGCCGAGAGCGAAGCAGATTCGAAGCAGAACAAGAAGCGGACCCGCTAAAAGAGGGACGGTGATGCTCTATGGCGTTTATGGATTCTTTTCGTGACATCTGGGAAAATCAGAGCTTGAGCCGTGTTCCGTCTCTGGCTTCTGATTTTGGGATGTACGCATACTATGTCCCGTGGCGCATTGGAGAGGGAACAAGAGATGAAGGTATCTATCTTGTATTATCTTCAAAGCCTATCGAGGATGCAACAAAAATCAATATTCGTGAGCTTGCCCTGAAGCTGGGTGAGTTCCCGTGTATGAACACCGAAATCATGATGATTCCGCTCGATGCGGATTGCAAGACAGATAAATCAAAGGCCGAGAGCATTGTCAATACGGCAATGGATGTCTGTAAGAGCCACAAGGTTCTCGAAGACATTTTTGCACGGTATGGCGATGGAACCAAGATGCCGAAGTACATCTCTTACATCGATGAGACGAATCTGCGGCAAGCATATGCCTACGCAAACTACACCTGTAAGGACTGGGTCCGCAAACCTGAAATCTGCGAACTGAGAAAAGCCGGTGCAGAGCAATGCAGGAAGTTCTGCCAGATGATTCAAAACTACAATGACAAATACAGCAAGAATCCTATTTTGAGACTGCTGAAAATACCGAACAAAGACTATCTACGGCTATCCTATCAGTATAATCCAAGACTGGTCTGGAGTGATAATCCTCTTGTTCGCGCTGTGCGATACCTGAAATATCATAACAGTCAAGAGGTCCAGCCAAAAGCCTTGGAGAGATATGCAGGGTCCGACAAGAACCTCGTGTCGGTGCAGCTCTACTCCAAATACCGTGACCCGGAGACGGGGGGGATGCACAAGACCGGCAACTTCGAAGATTTCAAAAAGCAGATGGCTGAGAAATATCCTAATATACTTTATAGCGTCAAAAAACTGAAACCGTATAAGTCAAAGTTTGTAAAAAGCGAGGACGGTGAGCCTTCGCCGTTCTCTAAACTTCCTTGCTACGAGGAAAACTATAGCGTGACCTACAGCAAGAAAGACGCGGGCTATATAGACCCTATTATAAATCGCATCAATATGACCTCCAGCTACGACAATAAGAGCGCAGGTATCGCTCTGAACCCAAAATCCTACGATGATATGGTGAAAGAGTACGGCAAAGATAACCTTATCGTTCGCTATGTGGACTGCAGCAACGCTATCGGTTTTAATGTAGGTCTGATGGCTGAACAAATGGCCGTACCTTATGCTCTGGATGATGGAACACACTATACCTGTGATTGTGATGGATGTGTGCCATTCGTGTTTTTGAAAAAGGACGCCGAATATGCCAGCAAGGTCATCAATAAGGTCGTGAATGACTTTTCTAACAACCGTGGACTGCCACCGGATGAACGCATCGTGAAAGCAATCGATGAGCCGGAGGCGAGCCCGGAAGAAAATAAAGGATTTGAGTATTCTCAGATTCAGACAGTTTCAAAAGCTGATGATGGCAAAAAAGTGCCTGAGCAAGACATTTTTGAGCCTGAACCGGAACAAACACAATTTGTAGACCAAGACTTTGAACGATAAACTATGCTCTGACCGCTGATTTGGTGGTTGGAGCTTTTTTGTGATGAGTCTAGCAAGAAACCAAAATACATAATTAGATTGACTACGCCTATCTAAAAAAATTTACTTTGCTTTCGTAGTAAATAATTAAAGCTATGATGAATCAGCGTAAATTCAGCGTTAATCTGTATTTTCAGCGTAAAAGTCAGCGTTTCAGCGTTTTTCGCGTAAAGCAAACCGTATCCAATATGGGTATGGGCAGCAGTTTGTGGGAGTAGAGGATAGAAGCCAAGAAAAATAAATCGGGTTAATTTGAAGTATATACTATTTCGCTAAATCAAGGTTTAGCGAAATATGGAGAAGTGCAATCGAACATGATAAATAACGAGCCACCGTGCATTCAAATAGTCGTTTCGTGATGCAAGGGCTGTTTTGCATAGGTTATTGCAAATATATGACTCGTTTGGCTATCTCGCATTAAGTCTTGCAAACAGCAAGCTGCCAGCGCATGGAGTTTACTGTAAAACCATAAAGAAACTCTATGCTTTTGAAAGGTCATTGCTTTGGTAGTAAAACTATACTCCTATGAGTCAATGCCCTTGGAAACATAGATGATTACTTACTCCATAGCACCATACTTGGCATTGTAGAAGTGCTAGGCATTCATGCGAGTATGTAGCCACTGAATGCTGTGTCACTATGACAATGAATTGCATCACTAAAACGAAGGCTTCATCATATCAGGAAGTGACAGACCCAGCTCCAAGCTACGCTTCTCGCAAGCATGAAAGAGTTCCTAGCAAACAGCTCCCGCGGTAACCAGTGCTCCAGTGTAACGAGCAGCCATCAATGGAGTACTGGTTCGGGCCGCCGCTGCCCTGCCTGCTGCATATTATTAGAGATGAGTATATTTTTTGTACTATACGATTGGAGTGATTTTTGGAAATAACATAGATACGAGAAATAGCATCGAAAATGCACACATTGATTTGACATTCAGAACTTTAAATTATTTGTATTATTGGCTTTTTGAGGCAAATTGACCATTTCGCTAAAATTGTGGTGGAATCCACGCAACCGATGTAAAGGCTATAAAGATGCTAAATTCTCAAGGGCAGTGTGAAAATAGTATCTTTAAGGACTTTAACCCCCAGAGTGGCTATACGATTGCAAGCGGAGAGGAATTGCCCAACAGAACATATAACACTATGTCAATAACGCAACAAATAGCTTGACATTGATACGGTATGCTGGTATAATTGACTTAGATAGCAGGGATATCTCCCCTGCAAATCTTTATGTCACGCACAAGTCGCTATGACAACGCATACATAAGGAGGAAAAACAAAGATGAATAATCAGATGAAAGCGCTTGTCTGTGTGCTTTGTGCAGCAGTCATCGGAGCAATTGCAATTGCTGCCGGTGCGTATGCAAACGCCAAGAAGACGAATGATGAAGTCCACATGAACAGCAAAGTCGAGGTCGTTGCTACTGCTGAGACCGCCAGCGCGGAGGCTGCTGAGGTCGCCTATAAGTCCGGCAATGCGGGTTTCACGATGAACGACGGCAAGTTTAAAGGCGCGGCCGGTACTTATGTTCTTGGAACCGATACGGCAGAGGCCCGTGACATCATCGCGACCAATATCGTATCTGACTTCGACATCAAGGAGTATAACGAGAATGCCGGATACATCATCTATTCTACTGACATGGCTGATTACCGTATCACCAATACATCGAGCAATGATGTTCCGCTGGATGCAGTGATTGAGCTTACTGATAGCGAAGATAAGCCGATGATTTCAGGCCAGAAGCAGATTTCCAAGAGCTCTGCGGTCTCTGTCGTAGCTACAAACTTCGATGTAAAGGACGCCGAAGCTGTAAAAGAAGAAGTCCATCGTCTTTGCAATGATGTTGCGCTTTATGATGGAACTGCAAACTTTGAGGTTCTTGGTCACGCAGTCAACGCAGAGCAAGCAGTCAATGTCGTGGCAACGAACGATGTGATTTCCTTCGGCCAGAACGACAGCACGGTTTACCTCACCCCCTATTCCAGCTCCCTGACCGGCGCGGGCTTCACCGATGAGGTCGAGATTGCTGACGGATTCACGGTGAAAGCCGGTGACTATCAGGACAGCGAGAGCGACCTGAAACCCTATATCTACAACGATGATAAAGGCACGGTCAAATTTGTGGCGGCAAGCGAAGATATCCTGAAAGCGACTTTCAATACCGCAGAGCCTGTTATCAAGTCTTAACGGAGGCTCACGCATGAAAAAGAAAATTGACAACTGGGTCTCAAATATCATCCTGATTCTCTCGCTGGTCTTCATCGCGATTGTCGGAGTGAGCATCGTTCAGGCAAAGCGAACCGGCGAGCAGGTCTTCATCTTGGGCTACCGACCCATTTATGTGATGACGGGCAGCATGGAGCCGTATATGATGACCGACAGCATCTGCATAACGAAGAAAGTGGATTCGCATGACGAACTCCAAGTTGGTGATGTAGTTACCTTCTCCGTATACAGTGAAGCGGCAAACCGGAATTTGATGATTACACACCGCATCATCGATATTGCGGATGATGGTACAATCCAGACCAAGGGCGATAACAATAATGCCCCGGATGATGTTCAAATTCACATCAATGATATCTACTCGAAGGTGGTTGGCGTATGGAACGGGTTTGCTTCTATCGTACACTACTTCGAATCACCAAAAGGCATCCCGACTGTAATCGGATTTGTAGTAGCGATTGCCCTTGCAACCGTTGCAGTGAAATGCCTGAAACCAGATAGAGACAAGGATTCAGACGAATCGGAGTCTAACTCTTAAACAGCTCGCAGGAGCTGCGAAACACAAACCACCTATTTATGGTGGACACCAAAGCCCGAAATATCCGGGTAAAACCAGTGTGACGCAGTGTATCCTATGGGCTGTATTTGTTTTTTGGCAGAACGGCCCTTGTGTTAAGCATAAGGGCCGTTTTTATATTGCAATATTTTGTAGTAAAGGAGATATGTGTTTATGGCAAATTCCGTAAAGAAATTCATCTTGCCGGTTCTCGCAGTGCTCATTGCACTGTCCTGCGCGATGGTTGGCAGTCTGGCGTATTTCACCGATTCAGCCTCTATCCACGCTGGAATCAAGACCAACAAGCTCACGGGCAGTGTTACCGAGACTACGATGGCCGGTACGCCTGACTCGGATGAGACATGGCTGGAATCCACCACGACCGTAAAGGACGGCGACAAAGTGCTCTTCTCGGCACTGACCACCGACTATAAGGACGGTCTGGCAACGAAGGATTCCATCAAGACCTTTAATGTGAGCCGTGGCAATGCGCTGAGTGTTATCAGTGACTCGGCGCTGAAAACCAATCAGACCTTCAAGGTCAAGTTCACCAACAGCAATGCAGCCGATGAAATCTTCTATCCGGAGATTCATCTGACTGCTCTTGATGGTAAATCGCTTGCTCAGTACGAAAAGGTGCTGGGCGTTGCAGATGCTTCTGCAAAAGCAACTCTCGATAAGACCGTCAAGTACCAGAATGTAGTCAACGGTACTTCCGAGGACCTGCTGACCGCGAACATCTATACTATCCCCTCTCTGGTCAATAAGACTAAGGTAAACAGCGATGGAAGCTTGTCCCTGTATCTGGAGGGCATCACGGTCAAGGCAGGAGCAACTGTTGAGTGCAGCTACGCTTTGACTGAGAATCTCAACGGTCATCTGGACTATACCGTCCCGCAAGTCTATGTGACTACCAATGCCACAATTCGTTATCCCAGCGCGGTAAATAGCCTGTGGTATGGAACAGCAATGGCTCCGAGCACGACCAGCGGTGTGATTTACTCCCTTGCTCCCGACTATCAGACGCGTGTTCTGTGGCAGGATGTGATGGGTAAGTACACAGTGCGCGGTGGCCAGAACGCCATTCAGGTGACTGATAAGGATGCGGCTGCAAGCACCGAGGCCCTGAACTACACGGTTGCAACCTACCAATACACAGGTTCAGACCAGACACCTACCGCTTATCTGTTCGGTTCCAAGGTCAACACCAAGCTGTATAAAGCTGTTGACGGTAAATGGGTAGAAGCTGATGCAGCAGTCGAGCGCGGTAGCTACAAAGCAGTCGTTGATACCACCGATATTGAGGGCTTCACGATTTCCCATACCGAGTTCTACTTCACCATCACCAAGGCAATGTCCAATGTAGATTTTGGCAATAAGCCCGGTCCCGATGGTCAGCCTGACCCGGATAATAAGACAACATGGAACGGAAACACCGGCGACAAAGAATATGACGGCAAACAAATCGATATCGTAGGTAAAGACAAGGATGGTAATACCATCACGGACTTTGTCTATACGAACAAAGATACCGGTGAGTCGTCAGAAATCCCGCCCAAGGATGCCGGAACCTATGAGGTCAAGCCCAAAGGTGATGACAACCACGATTATACCAATACCGCGACCATCACCATCCGCAAAAAGACCTTGCAGGTCACTCCTACCGTAAACAAGAATTCCCTGCTCCCCTCCGATAAGCCGGGCTTCGGCTATACAATCACCGGTTTTGTCGGAGGAGACAACGAGCTGGACATCAGCAATAAGGGTTTGAAGTATTTCGTAGATGGTGCGGAAGTCCCCTCTTCTGGTCAAACTTATGCGATTGGCAGTCATGACCTGACGCTGGACGGACTGAGCGCAAAGAACTATGATTTCAATTACGGAATTACCAGTTTCGGCGTTGGTAAGGGCACAACCACGGTAGATTTCGGAAACAAACCCGGAACTGATGGCAAAGACGACCCGAACAACAAGTTGGATTGGGTCAGTGCAGACTCCGCTACCAAGGTGTACGATGCTAAGCCTCTGAGTGTCCAAGCGAAGGACTCTAACGGGAATGTCGTTGAGGTCGAGTACTATACCAGTGATGGTAAAACGAAGCTCGATACCGCACCCAAGAATGTTGGCTCCTACATTGCAAAAGCTGTAGAGAGCGCTGACTACACCTATTCCAATACAGCAACAATCGAAATCACAAAAGCAATGCTGACGGTGACAGCCGCTACAGATAAGGAACTCTATTTGCCCTCTGAAATTCCTGCTTGCAGCTACACTGTGACAGGCTTCGTTGCAGGTGAGGACGAGAGTGACATCGATGCTGATGGCCTGATGTACCGCGCGGACCTTGTCAATCAGTTCAAAAAGAACTATATGACCTTCTCAATCGGTAAGCATACGCTGGATGTTGAGGGCCTCGTTTCCAAATCCGACAACTACAGTTTTAGCTATAAACAGGCCGGCTTTGAGGTTGCAAAGAAAGATTCTGATGCAAAATACGACAACAAGCCCGGAACAGACGGAACCACGCTTACTTGGAGGCTGAACGGAGCAACGAAGGTCTATGACGGTAAGGAAGCCGCGATTGTTGCTACCCTGCCGGATGGCACAGTTTGCTCTTCCATCACCTACATCAAGAATGACGGCACGACAATGAGCTCTGCTCCGAAGGATGTCGGAACTTACACGGCAATCCCCAGCAGCAGCGACTACAATATCACCAATCCTGCTACAATCATCATCACACCGGCTCCGCTGACAGCAACGGCAAAAGCAGATGCTGTCACCTATGTGCCGTCTGGTAAGCCGACTTTAAGCTATGTTCTGAGCGGTTTTGTAAATGGCGAAACTGATGCAGTAGTTGATAGCACAGTCGTAAAGTATGCAGTTGATGATAAAGATGCAGCAGTGAGCGGAGTAAGCTACGAAATCGGAACACATACCGTAAGTGTTAGTGGTCTGACAGCAAGGAACTACACAATCAGCTATGTAAATACGACCTTTAGCGTAGCTAAAAAGTCGGTCAATGTCAGCTTCGATAATAAGCAAGGAAACGGCGATAATACGCTGACTTGGACAATGAACAACGCCCGCAAAGTATACGACGGCAAACCCGTATATGTGGTTGCAAAGACCGATGCTGGGAAAGAAATTGCTGTAGAGTACTTTGAGAGCGATGGCATCACCAAACTGACATCTGAACCCGTTAAAGCAGGAACATATATTGCCAAGCCCGTGGATGACGCGGACAACGAATATGTGGGTACGGCGACAATTGTTATCGAGAAAGCTCCGCTCGAAATTACTCTCAAAACTGTAAAAAGCAGCTATGAAGCTACCGAAGCGCCTGAATTCACATATTCTGCTTCCAGCTTCGTAAATGGAGAAACTGAAGATGTGCTGACAGGAACTATCCAGTATGAAGTGTACAACGGTTCTGGTTCAACAGTCTCTCCTGATGAAAACGGCCAATATGCTGTTGGTACTTATTTTATCAGAGCGAACGGTCTTACTGCTGAAAACTACACAATCCAGTATAAGATTGGGCAGCTTGTTGTGGAAAAACCCTTGGCAACCGGCGCTAAGTTTGGCGTTACGCAGTATCAGATGCGGGTGAACGACGACCTGAATACCAACACGGCGCAGGTATTTAATTGCACACCGTTCTATCAGTATGTTGCACAGCCTACAGTGGAATTCCAGAACGACACATCTAAGCCGGTTGTGTTTATCCCGACTATTACGCTGTCGTATGCTGATGGAAGCCCTGTTGGAGTAAACGAATATTATTACTGCGATGGCATGTCCTATTCAAATGCAGAATATAACAAGGCAGAAAAAGTAAAAGTACGGTATTACAGTAGCCGTTTCATGTCAAACGAGTACAGTTTTGTTGATACACCGGTGCTCCAGAGCAAAATAGAGTCTGCTGCAATTGATAATGGTGATGGTACGGTATCCTTCACCGCTGGAGAGTATACTGTAGCAAATAACCGTGCAACAACAGTAAACCTTGGCTCGCTTATCAAAGACGCTTACAGCTTTGCCGACAAAGAAAAAACGCTTATCATCAGCGTAAAATGCACGGCACGGTTTGAGGATGATTCAATCACAGCACCTATCGAGATTACCGACTCTGCCAATAATAGAGCACAAACCACAGAAGCAAAAATCGGCACCAAAATCAATTTTGGCGTGGCATGGAGAAAATCTACAGCTCGTTCCGATTGGCGTTTGGTTTGGGACCAAGACGCATCGGTAGTTATCTTCCCCGTAAATAGCGATGGTACACCGGTTATTGGACCGATTATTTATTATACGGATGATGACTCTACTGTATACACCTACGATGGCAAGAACTTCGGCGATTTGATGGCAAAGACTTACTATAAGCAGATTGGTGATTCTTGGCAGCAAATCAATGCTGATGAAGTCACCAGCGCAGGAGTCTACAAAATCGTTGCATCTTTTGCAGATGACTACGCCAAGTTCAACGACATGTTCAACCTGACACACAACGAAGTACAGTTTACTGTAACTGAATAACCAATCCGCCCCGCTGCCGAGAAATCGGTGGTGGGGCGCTTATGTTTTATCCGCTACGGAGTACTATAGTGCGGACTTCTTATGAATAATGCGAGCACTTACAGCAAAACAACGATACAACGAATAATAAATTTAATTAAAAATGTCGCAATATTGACATAACCGATTGACTTATCCGTAAAAATGTGGTATTATTCAGATAACGAAGTTTCAATGCTGTAACAACGAATGAAAGAGGTAATACAAATGATTATGCGGTTGGTCGAGTGGACCAAGGATAGCAACAGACTGGCTGTTTTGTTCTTGGACGGCTCTATGCAGGAGTTCAAGTTAGACGGAGACTCTTTCATGGATAAGACGATGACAGACTTTCTGACCCGATTCCGTACACCGCAGGAACTTACTGCTGCGGGCGATGCTAAATGGTCGGAGAATCCCGTAGAGGATGATATGTCTGCTTGGGGCAAAGATGAGGTCAAAACAGCCGCATATGTGGTGCAGAACAATGTCTATCATAATCAGAATGACTATATGATGATTGTGAATGACCCCACGCCGATTGTCTACTGGATGCAGCATACGACTATTTCTATTACTGACCTCTCTGATAGTATTCAGGATGGAAAAATCGACAAGAGCGATTATCGCTCCCTGATTGATTACTGCAAGGACCTCGAAGAAGAGGCAAAAGCAAGGGGAGAGACTTCCACTGTAACGCTGGCAGCAGTCAGAACTAAAATTGCAAGACACCAATTGCCGGGGGCTGTGAAAATTGGTCCACAATGGTTCGTTCCTCGCGGAACTCCGTGGCCGTCTGACCGCCGCTTCAAAAAGTAACTGCATCATAATTGACCAATAACAATGCCATGTGGCACACTACCAATAACAGGCGTTACCGCCGCAGGAGTTTTTAACCATGAAGATGCGTTTAGTGCGTATTTCAATACCAAGAGAGCGTCCTGTTTATGCTCTCCTGTACCAAGATGGAACGATGCTGAAAGATATGAACCTCAACGGCATCAAATTTGCGTGGCAGCGGGCTAATCGTGATAGAGATGTTTGGGCCGTTCTTGATTTCCTTTCAAATACTGACCATCCCGAAAGATTATCCGCCAATAAGTACAGCAATGTAACCAATACGGTTCCTGTTCCTCCCACAGAGGGTTTGCAGACTCGAAAACCCCTGAGTTCTATCTGCCGCTGGGATATTACGCCGGACGGTGATAAGCTCGATGATATGTCCAGTTGGGGTGGCAACAGAGCAAGTAACCTTATCGTTCTGAATGATGATAACCGACTGATAGTAAATAGTGACGAAGCCTTTGTTCTCTGCCGCGATGCGAGAAAAGCAGCGGTCAATGAGGACTTTCAGCCAGAGCTTAACCAAGTTCACTCCCCTGCTCCGCTGAAAATGAGACTTGTCAGAACGCAAGATACCCTGCGCGAAGGTGTTTATCTCCTTTATCCTGATGGTACAATGGATTCGAGCCTGAGTATCAGCGAGGCGGACCCGAAGTCCTGCATGAGGATTTTCGATATCCTTGAGAACTACAAAACCGGCGAGCTGGGCACATCGGAAACCGGTGAGCGCTGGGACACGGATAGCACAGATATGTCCAGTTGGGGTGGCGTTAATGCCGTCAATGCGTTCGTTATTACGGCGGACGATAAGCTGATTTTGACGGACCCGTCTTTGCTGACGACTCTTTGCATGAGAAAGAAGTCCGTTATCGCAAATGGTGAATCGCGTCCGGAGTATGTAACCCTTAAACAGTATCGCGATATTTGCTTCCAGCTCGGTCTCTATGATGATAGATTCACAGGCGGCAAGAATCCGATTGATATGAGCGACCCGGAAAAATTGAAAAAACGACTTCGCGTTGAATATATTCGCCTTTTGGAACTCGCCAAGCGGTGTGCTGACCGTGACGAAGGCAAGGATGATAAAAACACGGAGAACTGGAAGGGCTTCCCGAAAGGCGCTGTGATGAAAGCCTCCCGTGTTACGGGTGATGGCGAAAAAACCTTCAGCACCTATTACCTCAAAATCTACTATCCCGATGATGATATGGCATATGGCTACACGGCCAACGGTGGCACAGGAGCTGTTGCCTGTTTGCCGCGATTCGCGGAAAGAATCGATAATCCAAATAGCTACAAGCCGGTTCGTCTGACAGAGGAAATGCTCGATAAAATCAAGCAAGACGGCGTTTCGATGGACCAAGAGACGAGAGAATACAGTAAGATTGATAAGCAAGCGCGGAACAATCGAAGCCTGAACGAAAAAGTCGCAGGATATAAAGCTGAGGGAAAAACTCTCGCCGAAACGGTAGACATTCTCTGCCAAGAGAAAGATATTGACTGTCACGATGAAGCAAAGCGCATGAAGATAACTGAAATGGTTGAAAGGCGCTGGGGAAGTGGCGATGAGCGTAAGAGCACGATTCTCAACTTGGCTCTCGAAAGCGACTCCAAGGCTGAAATCAGCCGAGCAAGCGGATTCACCGAGAATTGTGTGACGATGGTTTTGTCCGACATCCTCAACAACAGCAAGTACGGCGTAGTCCAGAACAACAGAGGTCTGAGCACCAGCCATGAGGTGTATGAAGCGTTGAGCGAAAATCTTCTCGAGGAAATTCGTGAGGATGAACGCGACCGCATCGTTAATAAGTATCTGGCGAAAGGGACCCGTGACCCGGAGATGATTGCCAGACTAACAAAAATCAATATTGATACTGTGCGTCAGATTATTTCTGAGAATAGCTGATACACACACAGATTGAGCCTTATCTCATAACAGAGGTGGGGCTTTTTCTTATAATATATACATAACAATATGTCAATATAAACAGAATGACTTGACATCAATATGTCAATGAGCTATAATAAGAATACGAGGAGCCGCAGGGCTCGAATCTCTTTGATGTATATAAGTAACTCTATTGCAATATACACGCGAACAACAAAACAAAGAGGGGCAACTATGAAATACATGATTGAAAACGGAATCGAGGAAGTAACGAAGCAGTCTCAGCAGCTTGCTGAGAAACCGAGAATGATGTTTCTCGGATACAATGCCGATACGAAGACGGTCTCTTGTACATACGACCAGAAAAGCGCAGCAGATGAAATCGTGGCTTTTATTTGCCATCCGGTGGATGACGAAGCACTTCAGGCAATTGTTAGTAGCTGCTATGAAGCAGCCACTATCGAGCGCGAAATGAAGCCGACAACGACCGGTGCGGCGCTCGGTTCGGATGATTTGAAGCGGATGTTCCGTGAAAACGGGTTTACTGAAAAGTTCTATTCTGACCTGATTATGGCGGTGTATCTCTGGAAGACCTATATGGTGCGGCATGTCGCTTCTGACAATGGCAAGAATGCAACGCTTTTCATGGGCTTTGATGGGAATTGCTATGCCAAAGACGATACAGGGAAGAACATCTGGTTCTATGACACAAACATCCGTGAGGGAAACCCTTATATCGGAATCAACCTCCCTGCAGAGTTTGCACAGTGCTCGATTTACGAAATCGGTGCAGCGATGATAAAGGTGTTCAACGCAAAGAAAGATGCGTTGTATGTGATGAAAGACTACGCCCAGAACTAAGGAGGGAGCCATGAAAAATAAAAGTCATCTGCCGGAAATTTTGCTCCATCTGCTGGTGGTGCTGGTCCTGCCGCTCGCCGCTATCACAGGGGTATCTAAGGCTGTTGAAATCGCCGGTATCAAGCCGGACTGGTGTGATGCGGTGGTGCTGCTTTTGAAAACTGCGGTCATGGTGAATGTGGCGATTCATCCCCTGCCGAGTAAATACAACACCGCGCCGGGAGAGCCGATTATCCTCTTCCCCGCCAATGCTCCGCTTGGCTACAAGAAGCCGTCAGAACATGATGTCGATGAATACGATGAGGGCGAGCCTATCCCGGAAACTGAGCAGGACGCTCCGAACGACAAATCAAAACCTGAACTGACTGATAATGATACGGACGAGCAGTAGAAAGCCCATCTGATGCAGCAAAAGAAACCCAGTAGTGCAAATAACCCATGATTGGAGGAAGTATCATGGCAACTATTCGTGGAACTTACAAAAAGGACCTGAAAGTGAAGGATAACTGGCGGCTGTTTATTGCCATGATGCCCTTCGCAAAGAATGGTCAACTGGTCGAGACAAAATGCGCGGGCGTGTTCACCCCGATGTATGAGGGTCAGCCCTTTACCTTTATCGGTGAGCTTGAATCCTATAAAGGCAGTGAGACTTTTAAGGTAAAGAGCTACACCGCCGAAATGCCGAAAGGCTTGGAAGAGTCTATGGCATTTATCCGCAGCGTCAAGGGCATCGGAAAGAAACGCGGCGAAGCCATCTGTGAGTATTGCGATGGTGACTTGACCCGGCTGTCGATGGACGATGTGGAGAAGCTCAAGCCGCTATGCCACGGTCTGAAAGAGGAAAGCCTCAAGAAGCTGATTGACCGCCTAAATCAAGTAAAGCTGATTGGCGAGCTCCAGAAAACCTACGGCACGGCGGTGACGGTAGAGGAACTTTCCAAAATCGTGACCAAGTTCGAAAACAGCGTGGAGCGAGTGATGAAATACCATCCCTACTGGACTGCTCCGGTCGTTGGATTCAAAGTGGCGGACCGCATCGGTGAAATCGATAAGGTCAAGCCAAATGATATCGAACGGTTATCCGCTGCTGTACGGCACAATCTGAACGAGCTCTGCCGCAAGTATGGGTCGGCAATGGCTGTATTGGATGAGTTAATCGCTAAGACGATGAGTATGCTTCAAGACACGAAACTTGGCGGCGTGGTGATAGCAGACATCCATAAAGCAATCAATGCGATGTGGACGAACCAAGAAGTTCGCTGCACTTGCAACAAGAAATACATCTACCCGAAGAAGAACCTTGATAATGAAAAGGCGCTTGCCGAGTTCATGGTATACAACACGGGCAAAGTCTCTCAAGAAAAGCAGGATGCCTTCAAAAAGGCTTTTGCCGAGTGGTGTGTGACGCATAGAGAAATGCAGCTCTCCGCAATGCAAACGGCTGCAGTCTGGATGGGCGGAACGAATGTAGTCAGCGTGTTGACCGGCGGACCCGGAACCGGAAAGACGACCTGCTTACAAGCGCTGATAGATTCCTACGCTACGGCTTTCCCAGACGAGAAAATTACACTGCTCGCCCCAACTGGATTGGCTGCGAAGCGAATGAGCGAGAAGACCGGTAGACCAGCCAAGACGATTCACAGCGCGTTCCGCCTTATTCCAACGGATGATGACGAGAAAGATGAGTTTGCCCCTGATTATAATGATGCTCTGGTGCAGCGCATTGATTCGGGACTCGTGGTGGTGGATGAGTGTTCAATGCTCGGCCTTGGTATGGCGGCATTTCTGATTGACCACTGCGATTTCTCTTCAGGGCGTTGTAGAATCGTGATGGTCGGGGATGTTGACCAGTTGCCTTCGATTTCGGCGGGCAGTGTTCTCCTGCATCTGATTTCATCAGGCGCAGTGCCGGTTACTGTTCTGGATAGGAACTTCCGTCAGAGCAATCAGACCGGCATTCCCGAATTGGCATCTGAAATCAACAGTGGTAAATCGGTGCTTAGCCTGACCGGTGGCTGTTCATTTGACTCTGTTGATACCTCGAACAAAGAACTGGTCTGCAAGGAAATCACCGAGCAGTACATCAAAGCAATTAAGGAGCACGGAATCAAGAATGTACTCGTCTTGGTTCCCTATCGGAAAGAGTGCAACTCTTCCGGGCCTATCTGTACGGATAAGTTGAATCCAATCTTGCGGGACGCTGTAAACCCGGCAGCACCTAACAAGAAAGAAATGAAAATCGGTGAGCGGATTTTCCGCGAGGGAGACCGCATCATCAACCTCAAAAATGCAGTGGATTGCGTGAACGGCGATATTGGTACAGTAGTAAAAGTCTCTGCTGACGGTGAAACCATGACCATCGAGCTCGACTGTGGGGCGATTCTTGAATTTGAAAAGTCGCGTGTGGCAAAGGCAATTGACCTTGCCTACACCGTGACCGTACACAAGAGTCAGGGCGGTGAGTACAGTGCGATTATTATGCCGTTCGTTCGTGGGCATGAATATATGCTGTATCGGCAATTGACCTACACGGCAATCACAAGAGCAAAGAAACAGTTCCTCGGAATCGGGGACATCAATTTGCTGAAAAAGGCCGGTATGGATGCCCATGAGTTCAAGCAGCCGAGAGACCTTTTGGATTTGCGGATTATAGCTCTGGCCGCAAAGAAATCCCCTCTGCACAATGACGGCGGGGAAAGCAGAGCCGCATAAGTAGTCTCAGTGAAACATAGTTGAAGGAGGAAGCGACTATGGCAAGTACAGGCGTTAAGATTGATGCACTGACCCTCTCCCCTGCTCAGCAGGAAGAGCAGTTGAATACGATTCTGGATTTCTTGAAGCTGGTTCATCCCAGTCTCACCAACAATAATAGTGGCGCTTGCGTTGAGCTGCGCCCTCTGGCTCGCAATCAGGACAATGTTCCTTTCGTGCTGTTCAAGAATAGCTACAACACTTGGCAGCTCCGCGAAAAGGATATCGATATTCTGCGCCGCTGGTTGGATGCCCGCAACGGCTATCCGATGTGCATGTATTACTCGGTCTATGCCTATGACCACGATAAGCGCACCTTGACCAAATCCGGCAAGGTCGCCCAGAAAGGCAAGATTACCGTTGAAGCCGCGAAGTTCGCAGAAGAGCTGCCGCTGGACTTCGACCACTGCGATGCAGAAGAGATGAAGAAGTACGATGAGATGTTCGAGAGCATCGGTATCCATCCGCTTTGGCTGTTCTCCGGGCATGGCTATCAGGCTCATATCCTGCTGACCGATAAGGTTGTTGGAAAGACCCTCAAATACCTTGTGAAGCTGATTCGAGCAAAAGGGTTTTCCCATGTGGACCCGGCGTGTGTTGACGAAGCCCGCATGATGCGCCTACCCTACACCTTCAACGCCAAGTGCTTCGAGAAGCGTACCAAGTACCCGGAAGAGCGTGCAAATCCGCCGATGTGCCATGTCGTCAAGTTCAGTGACAATCGCGTGTCGCTCAAGAAGCTGATTAACGCTCTGGAGAGCATCCCCACGCAGGACATGGATGAGTACATCGCAGCGCTCTCTATCCGTGATGATGTGAAGACCATGTCTGAGAATCCGCAGGGAGCAGAGGACTCCAAACCCCAAGCAGTGGATGCCGGGAATAGAGTGATGCCTGAATATCCAGCAGGGCTGTCTGAGGCAGCTAAAGCAAAGGATTTCCCTGCTGCAATCAAGAAGATGCTCACCTTTACCCCGCAGGGCTACCGTCATGACACGATGGCTTTCCTGATTAACTTCCTGACGGTCTATCTGGGCATCACCGCAACTCAGACCCGTGACATCCTCAAAATCTGGAATGAAAAGGCTTGTGAGCCGTCTCTTGATAACTATGATGCAGAGTTTTCCAATCTCTGGCCGGGTAGTGGCAAGTATAGCCTCCGCAAGCTCGCCGTGCAGCACGGCTTTATTGACCTCAAAAAATACCTTGAAATCAGCCTTTCAAATGAAATCAAGATTCCTTATGCTTTGTTTGATGAGATGGGAATTGTCAAGAACAGTTCAGTGTGTGTATACCTTGCCGTTGCTATTGCAGAGCATGATGGTGTTGTGAGTGACATCAAGAAGATTGCGGAACTCGCCAACTTGAAATCAATTTGCACAGTTCGTAACTGTCTTAAAGAATTGATTGCAAAAGGCTTTATTTATGCCGTAAAGGGCTGGAAAGCAAAGGGAATTCCCGATACATACAAGGTAAGCCCGTTTTCAAACAATGCAGGGTTCCTCGCGCTCGAATATTTAGTGGCCAAGGATTATATCAATCTTCCTGCCGGAGAGGTATGCTTGCTGCTTACGATGCGCCGTGTTTGCGCCCATAAAACCGATGTTATTGTGAATCAAGGAAATCTCGGCAAGGCTGTTGGCTGTACGAGAAACAATGTGAGTTTATTGATGAAGAACCTTGAGATGCGTGGATATATCGCGATTACCCGAATGTTCATGGACAAGGTGAAATACCGGTGCGTGGTCGATGTGCTCAAATAATCTAATGTGTTGCGCGAGTACGAAAAGTAGATAGAATGAGACCTAAGGAAAGCAAAAATCTCAGATATTAAAAGGAGATGTTTTTATGAACAAGTACGAGATTTCAATTGACCGTATCCAGTATGAGCCGGAATGCGAGCATCTTGTTGCTGGCGGAAAGGTCAGCGTTGAAGGCGAGGTATTTGACCTCCTCTTCGAGCGCAATGAGGAAAACGAGTCTATCGAGATGACCGGCGAGAAGGTCCTCATGGCGTGGTATCGTGATGGCGGAGCGCTTATTTCGGTTGGTCTCGGCAGCAAATATTACGATGCCTTCGATGAACCCACCTTTGACCGTGCGGAAGAGTTTGCAAAGCAGGTCTACAAGCGTGTGGTGAAGATGGTCGATGAAGCAGTCACTGCCGAATTGGAAGTGTTGCATCGTCCCCGCTAATTTGGGTTTGGCCCGCTCGGTCTGATGATGACAGGGCGGACCTTTTTATGGTATAATGCTGCCAGTTGATTATTTTCAGAACGAGGGGAAAGCACATGACCATTGGCGATATATTGGTAAGCAATAGTAAAGCAAATCTGGACAACCTCCTCCCCCTCACAAAAGTGCAAACTCGCGAGGACATCAAAAAATACAGTGATGCTGGTTATGGTGTCGGAATGACAGCCGGTGAGTTTTCCGAACGGTATCCCCTCTTGCCTATCGACCATATTTATGTCGGCTATAATCGGTTATCCTCCTTATATTACTGCGAACCAGACAACCCTGTCGTTCCCATCGTGCTCAGTCTTCAAATCTATGGAGACCATCGCTTGCAGGTCGCCAACTTGAATGATGAGCAGTTCCAGCGGCACATTCTTGACACCGCTGAAAGACTCGCCACCGACAACACGGCGTTTATCCGTACCTACATCTATTCTTTGGAAGACAGCTTCCGTGTATCGGTCTTGTCCAAGTACATCAAACAAGCTCCTCCCAGCCCGGAGCTGTATTCTCTGTTCGCAGATATTTACCGCTCTACCGACTACGGCTTCGGAGTGTTTGATAAGGGAGATTTGAAAAAGGTCTTTGCCGGGAAGTCCGAGGAGCAGAAAGCGGAAACAGCAGCTAAGCTCGCAAATTTACCTGACAGGGTGACGCTTTATCGTGGCGAGGGAAGCAAGTCTACTCCCTATAAACAGTCTTTTTCGTGGACGACCAGCTTCAGAGCGGCCTGCTTCTTTGCTTGCCGACTGCCAAGCGCGGAGAATAGCAGAGTAATCTCTGCCGAGATTACAAAGAGCGACATCATTGAGTATTTTCCAGAAAGCAGCGAAAAAGAGGCCCTCATACCTCCGTCTGCGGTGAAAGGGGCTAAAATTGATACGCTCTATGGTATCAATGCTCTGGCACGGGAAGTAAACAATATTATGCCAATCTACCAATGCTATCGTCCGCGTATTGCAGAACTCTATGAGGATTACGGGCGCGGCGATGAAGAGGGGCATGATGCCGAGCATACGCTGCGTGTTCTTTTTGATGCGTTGCTGCTTATTCAGATTCAGAAAATCAAGTTGACGCAGGAAGAAACTTATCAGCTTTGCGATGCGATTCTTTACCACGATATTGGTCGCGTGAATGATGATATAGATGATGACCACGGCAAAGCATCGAGACAAATCTATTTGGAAGATTCCATAGATGATGACCCGACTGTGGGGTTCCTGATTCAGTACCACTGCATCGATGACGATGTAGCCCGTACCGATTTGGAGATAATGCAGATTCTTGACAACAAAGACCGCGTGTGGCTACTCTATACGATTCTGAAAGATGCAGACGCTCTGGACCGCGTGCGGTTCGGACTGAGAGCTGTGAACTCAAGGTACTTCCGCAATAAAATGGCACATAAGCTGCTACCCGTAGCGCAGAGCTGTGTTGGACAATTACGGCTGTAGTGAAAGATATGAAAAGCGCCCACCTATGCGGTGAGCGCTTGTTTTATTGCTCGTTTGCGGCTTACTGGATGCCTAGAGCTATCTTCAAGTTGTCATTGAATGAGTCCGCAATAGCATGGACGCTGCGGTACTGGCCTGTATATCGCTTGCATTGCTCATGTGTGATAATAGGTCTGTCGTACTCGATGCGGTCTATGCGGACATCAACGGTCAACTTATTGTTACAGTATTCGCTTGGGCGATTTTCGAGTATGTAGGGACCGTAGATAACTGTACCGTAGGCATAGATACCACTCTCATGCGCTGAGTCCTGCTTGCCCACATGGAGCATTACAATGTCCCCTAACTGCATATCGCGAGTGGCAAGGAAGCACTCAATGTGACCGGGACCTTCAACCTTATCGAACAGGTTCCACTGGCGGAGATTTACAGGTTCTATGTAGAATCTCATAGTTACTCTATCTCCCCAGCTTCACGGAGGGTATTCTCTGCATCACTAAAAATCTGGTCGTAGTCATCGGGATAGGTTAGTGTACCAAGGGTATCGCCGCTTTTCTTGTTTACATAGTTGATGACAACATGCGGGTCGTCAACAGCATTTAGGACCTGATAGCCCTCGGCATTGATACCGAACAACATGCCAGCGGTCGTGAAAGGGCTATCATAATCTGTTGCATCCATGTTGACTGTGAACACGGTCAAGTCATCATTATAGGAGTAGTCGCTGTATTCGGAAGCTGAACCATCCGAGAAAAAGCTCTCCATCTGAGAATCGATGCTTGCCTTGAAATTGGAGAGTAGCTGCTCATGGGCTTCGCCCGTCATCGTGACTGTGGCCGAACCATCATCATTGGCTTTTGCTTCCAGTGTACCCTCGCTCTCAAGGATGCTCTTACAGAAGTTCTCGGCGGCAGCAATCTTTTCATCGTCTGAGCTATCGCTATTTGCGCCCGGAATCATATAGCTTGGGTATGTGATAGTGACGGTTTCATCGCTTTTCTCAACTGAGGCAATAGGCTTATCAGTGATAGAGGATGTGGCCGAAGATGGCTCTGCGCTCGATGCGCAAGCAGCCAGCGTAAGCGATAGGCTTACAGCCATGATGATGGAAGTGATTCTTTTCATTCGTTTTCCTCATTTCTCGAAGTGGTCGGCGACAATGCCATCCAAGGATTGTTTGATTTGTTCAAATGGCTGGTATAGGTCCAGCGTTCGGACTGTGATTTGGTTGCCATGCATCTGAAACACACTATCCGGCTGGATGATGTCTACGGTCTTTGCGTACAAAAGCATACCAGATACTTTGTGAGGCTCGCCACTCTTCTCCAGCTCAAATTCTTTATTCTTTACATAGGTGTAAATTTGATACATATTCCCGGAATGAATGGTGCGTTTATTGTATTGCTCCTGCATGTTGCGAGCATAGAACTTGGCATCGATTATCAGAACGGAATTACCCCGCTGGAGCATGATGTCGCTCTGCATGATAGGAAGAGAAGCCTGCAAGCCATCATCCAGCGCCCACCGTATCTGGGATGCTGATGCTTTCACTTCAGGATGTTCTCGCCGGTAGTATTCCAACAGGAATTTCTCATATAGGTGGCTCATCTCCTGACTGTCCTCAAACGCAGCGAGTTTATAGCTGCCATCATCTTCGGTCTGAAGCATACCATTCAGAACGAGCTGACAGATACCAATGAGCATCTGATAGTTCGAATTATTTCTGTGGAAGCGTATGTCAGACCACCGGATAGTGCTTGGCTCCACCTCATCAATAGACGAGAAGAAGAGCATCTCACTGCGGAGGCGTTGCCGATACTCTTTCTTTACCCCGTTACTGCCTATCAGAATCAGTGCCGTGGTCTTGATTATCTGATTCAAGAGATTGTTTTCGGAGAGTTCATCGTACTCACAATGAAGCTGCTGGCGATGGGCTATCTGGTTTCGAATCGTACCGGGGAAAGAGATTTTGCCGCGCAGCACGGAAAGGTCTCCTTTTTGGTCGATATACTCTTTATAGAGCCCCTGCTTTAGCTGCTGGCTGATACCTTGGGACAGAATTGCGGCAAATAGGTCCTGAGCGTTGTCGAACTGGACGGTCGCCATATGCGTATAATTCTTTTGCTGCAAGGTCTTAAAAGCATAAGCAAGCATGTAGTAGATATTCTTAATAAGGATTTGTTCTCTATCACTTGCTGCCATTATTAAAGACCCCGTTCAGGCGGGATGCCCATGTTTCATATTGTTCTTCGTCATCGAACCAATATTCTGCCAGCATTGGAAGAATATCGTACTTTACGATGCTTTTGAGAAGCGCATCCGAGCAAGGCTCATCAAACACAAAGTAGCTATGGCCGATGCAGAAGCCCTTGCCCAACTTTTCCTTAATATCTTCATTGAGCTGCTTGATTTCCTCAACAAGAACTTTCATTGTATCGCTGTTCTTGCTGTTCATATACTCTTTGAAGCCATCGGTATCGAATCCCGGCTCCATATCAATGAAGCTGAATCGACGGCGCAAGGCATAGTCAATCATAGCTAAGCTGCGGTCCGCAGTATTCATCATGCCAATGATATAGAGGTTCTTCGGTACAGTAAAGGAGCGGCCACTGTAGGGGAGCGTCGCGGCCTGACCGCGATAGTCTTTCTCAATCAGCATGAGCAGCTCGCCGAAGATTTTGGAGAGATTGCCACGGTTGATTTCGTCAATGATAAAGAAGAACTTTTCATCCGGAGCATCTGCTGCGTCAATACAGAAGCGTTTGAAGATGCCATCTGTCCGAATGAAACCACTAGCAGCAGGCCTGTAACCCTCTACGAAATCCTCGTAGCTGTAGTTCTGATGGAACTGCACGAACTGGATATGGTCATCGTTCTTTGCACCCATGATGGAGTACGCAAGCCGCTTTGCCGCAAAAGTTTTACCAACGCCCGGTGCGCCCTGCAAAATGATGTTTTGCTTACGCATCAGGACAGCATACATCTCATCGTACTTGGCCTCGGAGATAAATACCTCCTCCAAAAAGTCCTTCTTGGTATACTCCGTTGTATCTGTGTCTTCGTCAGGCACTTCCTCGCCATTCACAACTTTTAGCGCCTCGGCCAGTTCAGGACGCAGCTTCCAAATGTATACGCCGTCATCTTCTTTATCGGCTTTCTTGCCCATATACAGAATAGACCACCAACGAATACTCTCGTCTTCCCTCTCGGCCAACTTGCAATGAGTCTTTTCATAGACCTTCTTTGCAAATGCGATAGAGTTCACATTGTAGGTATTGGCATTATCGCCATACTTCTGTGCCAACTGGGTGCAGGTCGCTTGCCCGCCGTAATCCAGAAGTCGTTCGATGACAGTTTTGGCACTCTCATGATAGACTTCATTATTTGCAAGCAGTGATACCCAGTTCTCAACAGTAATGCCGGGGTTATAGTCTTTCGGCTCCCACTCCTGCTCTGCCTTTTGCTCTTTTAGAATTCGCTCAGTATAGCAGTAGGCCAAATCGGTAGCGAGCATTCGATACTCCGGGTCGGGATAATGCTCTGCTGTCATCCCTTGTGTTTCCCAACTACGGACTTCCGGCTTTTGCTTCATCAATTCGGTCACTTCATTATACAATGCCAGCCATTCACGGATGTTGCTATCCAGACGACCTTTTATGATGCGATGGTCACTGCCAAGGGCAATCGAGAGATTCCGAGCTTGCGTGTACTGATATACATAATATTTGTCTGGATACCTCAACCATAAATACAAAGCGATGGTTCTTTCGTCTTGGAAATGGTTCTTCGCGCCGTTTCCAACACGCTCTAGCAGGTCAGCAGATTTCTGCTTAAAGGAATGGAAGCGTTCGACTATATCTTTGTTCTCATCGAAGAGGTTCTTGAACATTGCGCGAACGGTCTCAGGCTCTCGTTCTGCAAAGTCCTCAATCATTCCTTCCGGGAAACGCGCTTGCGAAACCATCATGTGGCTTACACCGTACAAAGAGTGCTTTATCATGTCCGAGAGGTTTTGCGCATCAAGGTCCCAGTTGTCTTGAAATGTTTTTATGCCGCGCCACTTGAATTCCTCTTCTTCCCAGTAGCTTTCACCATTTTTCCCTTTGTGGTTGGTGAAGTAATTCTGGTACTCCTTGACCAAGTTATCAAATTTCTTTCTGTCAATCATGATACACACCTGCTTTTTGATGGCTTCTACTGCACTGAACTATATATAGATTTATTTTATAGTTTTTGTCGCGAAATTGCAAATAAAGTCTGTTCTATCCGTGCTTTTTTGCCTATTGCACAATGAGCGCCATGTATCTTTGTTCACTTCATCCATTGACAATATCAGCAGTCAATCTCCACCGTCTCGTCTTCACAATTTACTTTATCCAGAGGTTCGCCCCACGAATAATTTATGTACTGTTCTAAAGGGTCATCGTATGCCGAGTAATCAAAATCATCGCCGCCATCACGAACCGGATTACCATCCACAGTAGCATACCAAGTATCGAACCTCATAAACCGATGCTTAGAGCAGTATTCCTTATACTGCTTAAACAACTCCTCACACTGCGGCCACGGCAGCGGACTCTTCACATAGAAATTCAACTGCCACGGCGTATACTCGCTCAGGTCCTCCACCCCGTACCGTTCCAGCCCTTTGAGAGCTTCCTTTCCAAATTTGCCTCTAAAAATTCTGCGGGTCTGCTTGTCCATGTTCATAGTAAAAACTCCTTTGTTTAGTAGGGCTTGAATTTTGCCCTCTAATGTATAAGAGAACAAGAAATCAGAAATTTTCCAACAAAATTTCAAATTTTTCTCTTTATAAATAAAACAGAGCAAAAATCCTCTAATTGATTCACTTTTTGAGTTTTTTTCATTACTTTATAAAGAGAATTTTCAGGTCTGAATTGTAAACTCAAAAAAGTCTCTCTATATATGAACATCGCTGGAAGCAACCAAAAGTTCGAGAAGCAAGCCGTAGAAAATCTCTTTGAATTTTTGTGCATTTTCACGAAGATGCTGCTTCTGCTCTGGAAGTCCAGATTATGGGACAAGCTATCTGATATAATTTAGGTAGTGAACGAAAAATAGCTCCGACACTAATGTCGGAGCCTAAAATCACTATCTATGGCAGCGTAGCTCGCTGCGTTCGAGGTATCAGATATGACGAACTATTCTAACTATCCGCGTCACAGACTTGTCCCCAATAGCTGCATCATCTGCTTTTCGCCGAATTCTTATTCTTGGTGTTCACTCACTGGCAGCACGAAGAAGTATCTCCTAACGAATTATATTGATGGTGCGCAACGAATTGACCTGAAAGATAAGGACGGCACTGAGTACAGTATGTCTGTCGCTCAATTCCGTAAGTGGATTGAGGCGGGCTCTATCCCGAAGAGCGTATTAGAAAAGAAAAAGAAAGAATCCGAGAAGGTCTGTCCCCTGTGCGGCGGCGCTCTGGCGCTCCGCGTGGCGAAGTTTGGACCGAAGCCGGGCAGCCGCTTTTATGGATGTAAGAACTTCCCTGACTGCCACTATACCGAGCCTTATGAGGAAGAAGAGCCCCAAAAGGATAACTAAGAAAGGAGCAGCAACAATGAACATCCCGACACTTCCCGCAGGACGAAACAAATATTACGACCTCGGCCCGACCCGGCAGTTTGATGTAGATGTCATCCGCAGAGCGCTGCTCCAGTACGAGGGCACAATGGCAACACGGGTTGAGGCTGCACAGCCAGACAGCGATGAGCGATACCATCTGGCTGCGGAACGAATCGCAGCACGAGAGCTGGCTACAAAGTTTAGTAAGAAACTCCCTTTCTATGAATGATGCGAGGTAAGTAATGACACCGAACGAAATAATCAATGTAATGGCAAAGTGCTCCTGTGGTACTCGAATCGCATGGACACGCAGCAATGATACCGTGGAGCATCGCGGCGTAGTGGACGAGTTCTATCCTGAAAACGGTGCGGAGGATGCGTACCTCTCTGTAATCGAGCCGCACCACTTCACTCCTGTGCTCGGCGCATCCGAGATTGAGACTATAAGGATTTTGGAGGACAAGCACCATGAATGTTAAGTATATAAAGCGTGATGCCGAAATGGACCGTATTGCTGAGGCATTCTCCGGATATATCCATCGGCATCCCAGCTTGGACCTGCTCTGGTCTGATAAGGCCGGTTATCTGATTCTGACCATCAACTCCAAAACACAGCATGTCGAGGAAGAGGAGAACTTCCTTGCCGCTCCCGCACTCGCCTACCGCCTCTTTTGTGAAATAGCTATGGATGTCACTTTGGAAACTGGAAGCGGAAATCGTTATGATGAGATGACCGAGGAGGAAATCGAAGAAGTCAAGCAGCGCTGGACCCCATTCTTGGAGATGCTCCCGGAGTACGAGCGGGTTTGTGAAGATATATTGCTTGGAAACAGAGACTCTTATATATAATAAGGAGAGCATTATGGCAAACGATTACGGTTACTTTGGCAGCGGCAGCACCGGCTATGCCCACTATAAACAGTCATTTGACCGCAACTTCGGCGGTTCTGGTGGCGGTGGCGGCGGACATCACAACAGTGGTGGCAGCGGTTCCGGCTGTGGGACACTGCTGTTTATCGTCACTGTGGCCGTAGTTGCGGCGCTTGTGCTGCTGTCTATGTGAGCAGGAGGAGGTGAAGGATGTACATCATCACAGAGAATCTCGTTATCAGAGAAGCTCCATCTAAAAAGGTGGTCGAAGACATAGAAAATGCGAATAAAGCTCTTCCTGAATATATCGGTGGTGATAAGTGCATTCGAATGGTTTTCAATGCACATCCGGAATTGAGGAGACGGGACTTAGTGGGAGCGGCCAAAATCTTATTCTGCTTTGTCGATGAGTTTCCTGATACATACGAAATTTTAAGTCGCGCAAGCGGGCAAATCGTTGGATACTTCAAGATATTGAATGGCAAGCGAAAAACGCCATCTTTTGATATCGGATTTTTCCCCGGAGAGCAGCGCAAAGGCTATGGTACTGAAGCTTTATTTGCAATGATTGAGAAACTGAAGAAGAATCCGAAGTACACTGCCCTGCTTGGAATGGTACTCAGCCCCTATACGCCCTATCTGAACTGGATTGAAAAGTGCGGCGCTGTGGAACTCAAGCAGTCAATTCCGAATGTGTCGTTGTTTCTTCGTGTGTATAGCTTTCCACTAAAATAAAGGAGTTAAATCATGCTTTTCCAGACCGAGCGTTTGACCGTAGTACCCGATGAGCAGGACCTCATTGAGTGTATTGACACATCCAATAGTAAGCAGCCGGACAGTGTAGACTATTCCAAGGCGTTCTCTGAAACCGTATCGGCACACCCGGAAGTAACCACTGATGATTTAGAAAAGGCCCTTGCCTTCACACGGGCACTGATAGTAGCTGAGAACGAGGTATACGCTGTGACTCTGCGGGAGAACTCCAAAATCATTGGCTACTTTTAGATTCTTAACCAAAACACAGCAATGCCCAGCATTGGTATCGGTCTTTTCCATGCCTATCAACACCAAGGATACGGCACAGAACTTCTTCGGGAAGCCGTCAATACATTCTCGCACTCGGGCAAGTATTCCGAATTGAAGTGCTTTACATGGGCTGCAAACACTGCAAGCATCGGGCTGATTGAAAAGGCTGGTGGCGAACTGGCTGAACCGACATTTGAGCATCAGCACTTATTCTATCGCGAATATCGCTTTCCGCTCTCTCATAGTAAGGAAATCCATATGGAATTCGAAACAGAACGCTTGTACACCCAAAATACAAACGAGGACTTTCTCGATTACATTGATGAGCTGAACAAAGAGCATCCATCACCGGACATTATGGAGTTGCTGGAAAAATCGCTTGCAGAACACGCCAACGAGATTGTCCCGAAGGATTTTCGGCTGGTGATGAACCTCTGCCAAAAGTGGCGTGGCAAGTCTCTCGAAACGCTCAAAGTCATCCGTAAAGAGGACAATGAAGTTATCGGATACTTCCAATTCATGGACATTGATACGCCCACACCTAATGTCGGCCTCGGTTTCGTCTATAAGTACCAGCACCAAGGATACGGAACAGAACTCCTGTATGGAGCCGTTGACGCGTTGCGCCGAGCCGGTGGATACAATGATATGCTCTATGTTGCTTCGGTGCATAATCCAAACAGCATCGCTCTGATTGAGAAGTGCGGCGGTATTCTCCAAGAGCCGAAGTTTCCTCACCTTCACTTCTTCTTCAAGGAGTACAAGCTGCCGGTCTGATGGCTGACCATAATAGTAAGAGGACCACTGCTTGCGCGGCGGTCCTCTTCTCATATTTGTGCTTGCTTTTCATTCGTTCCCGTGGTAAAATAATACTGAAAGAAAATTCAGTGAAAATGTATTCAGCGTTATTGGAGGTGCAATATGTTTATAGGCCGTGAGAAGGAACTGGCGTTATTGCAGCAAGACTACATCGGCAAAGCTGTGATGGTCTATGGCAAGCGGCGAATTGGAAAGACCACGCTCATTCAGAAAGCCCTTGATAACTGCCCTTATCAGACCGT
>ERZ1034984.762-NODE-762-length-34636-cov-25.147914_pt1 | contig 34636 bp, 26 predicted proteins | sample MGYA00520589_ERZ1034984 | MGnify/ENA primary metagenome ERZ1034984 (study PRJEB33766, sample SAMN09781790) | gut metagenome | biome: gut microbiome | host: Homo sapiens | place: Madagascar | study: EMG produced TPA metagenomics assembly of the PRJNA485056 data... | reverse complement strand
ACTGCGAAAACCCCGTTTACGCCGCAAGTGTCCGGCTAACAATGAAAATCAACCAACCGCAGTTTTACAGAAGAAACCGCAGGTCAGAGCCTTAATCACGCGTATAATCCCTTATATAGAGCTACCTGAAGGGCTCGATTTCATATATGAGCGAAACGCTTATAGTTAGGAGCAGGCTTGGTTCCCATCGCCGTGCAAAAGATCATCGTCGGAAGCGCTCCGGGTCCTTCCATCCTTGTGTTGCAGCCTATCGAGGAAAGCCCCGTGCCTGGAACATCGCGCATCGTTCCCATCATGGTGGGTGCCGCCGAAGCTGCTCAACTGCATCTGGCGGTCACCCATACCAAGGTGGCACGCCCTACTACGCACGACCTGCTTCTCGACGCCCTTACAAATCTTGACGCAAGCGTCGACCACGTCCTTATCGACAAGGTGAAGGGATCTTTGTTCTTCGCAAAGCTTACGCTGCGCCAGCACGGAAGGCTTATCGAACTTGATGCTCGTCCCAGCGATGCGCTCTCCCTGGCGTTGCGCGAGGATTCGCCGATCTATATCAACGAGGACGTGCTCGAGCGCGCTTCGTATCCCTATATCGTTCGCAAGCCCATCGAGGACGAATCTGCCGAAGAGGAGCTTGAGGAGTTCCGCTCATTCCTGGAGAACCTCGATCCGAAGGATTTCTCGTAACGCCGATCAGGCTGCCCACGCGCGAGGTATAAGCTCCCGCGATAAATCAGGTCGGCTGTACCCTAAATCAAGATGTTTCACGTGAAACATCCCATGCGGCCAGACAACAATGCACCCATGCAACAAGAGAGCCGCCCCAAACGGAGCGGCTCTCTTACAAGCTTGCATATGTCGGTAGCTAGCTGGCTGGCTACTCTTCCATCTCGTCGATGGATGTCTCGTCAATCTCTTCGGCGCCGTCGGCGTTAGCGGCACGCTTCTTCTTGCCGTGGGCGGCGATGGCAACCGCGGTCACGCGGTCGTTCTCGGCCACGTTCATGACGCGTACGCCTTGCGTGGAGCGGCCGAGCTCGGAAATGCCCTCGACGGAAGTGCGCACCACAACGCCCTCCTCGGACATGATCATGATCTCGTCATCGGACCCGACGATCTTCATGGCGGCCAACAAGCCCTTCTTCTCCGTCATGGTGATGGTGAAGACGCCCTGGCCTCCGCGATGGTGCGACGGATACTCGGAGATAGGCGTGCGCTTGCCGTAGCCCTTCTCGGTGATGACGAACAAGTCGGTCTCGGGGCGCGCGATCTCCATGCCGAGCACCTTGGCGTCCGCCGGCGCGTTCATGCCGCGCACGCCCATGGTGCCGCGACCCATGGCGCGAACCTCGTCCTCGGGCCACATGATGGCCTTGCCGGCTGACGACACCATGATGACGTTCTCGCCCTGAGCCACGCGGCGCACGCTGATAAGGCGGTCGTCGTCCTTGAGGTTGATGGCGATAAGACCGTCGCGACGCGTACGGTCGTACTGCTCCATGGACGTCTTCTTCACCATGCCGTGCTCGGTGGCGAACATGAGATACTCGTCTGCCGGGAAGTCCTTCGTCGCGATAACCGCACTGATGGTCTCGCCCTTCTCAAGCGGCAGCAGGTTCACGATGGCCGTGCCGCGCGCATGACGCGACGCCTCGGGCAGCTCGTAGACCTTCAGGCGGTATACCTTGCCCTTCGTGGAGAAGAACAGCATGAAGGAGTGCGTGGACGCGACGAACAGGTGCTCGACATAGTCGTTGTCCTTCAGGTTCACCGCCTGCATGCCCTTGCCGCCGCGCTTCTGCTGGCGGTACGTGGCAACGGGCAGGCGCTTGACGTAGCCGGCCTTCGTGACCGTGACCACCATGTTCTCCTCGGCGATGAGGTCTTCGACATCCAAGTCCTTGGCGGCATCGGAGAGCTGCGTTCTGCGGGGAGTGTCGAATTTCTTCTTGATCTCCTGCAGCTCCTCCTTGATGATGTCGCGCACCAGCTGAGGATCGGAGAGCACGCGGTTGTAGTACGCGATCTTCTCGCGCAGCTCTTCCAACTCGGACTGGATCTTCTCGCGCTCCAAACCGGTCAGACGGCGCAGGCGCATCTCCAGGATGGCGGTGGTCTGCTTGTCTGTCAGGCCGAAGCGCTCGGTCAGGCGAGCCGCCGCCTCCTTGTCGGTTTGCGAGGAGCGGATGATGCTGATGACCTCGTCGATATGATCGAGGGCGACCACGTAGCCTTCCAGGATATGGGCGCGTTCCTCGGCTTTGGAGAGCTCGTAGCGCGTACGACGCACGATGACGTCTTCCTGGTGGGCGATGTAGTAGTGCAGCGTCTCCTTCAAGGAGAGCACGCGGGGCACGCCGTCGACGAGCGCGAGCATGATGACGCCGAAGCCCACCTGCAGCTGCGTGTGCTTATACAGCTTGTTGAGCACCACCTGCGGGATGGCGTCCTTCTTCAGCTCGATGATGATGTCGATGCCGTGACGGTCGGCGCCGTCGTGGATGTTCGAGATTTCGGGAAGCTTCTTCTCGCGAACCAGCTCGCCGAGCTTCTCGAGCAGGCGCTGGCGGTTCACCTGGTACGGAATCTCCGTGACCACGATGGAGCTTTTGCCGTTCTTGCCCTCTTCGATCTTGCACTTCGCGCGCACGGTAAGGCTGCCGCGACCCGTCTCATAGGCATCCAGGATGCCCTTCTTGCCCATGATGATGCCGCCGGTCGGGAAATCCGGGCCGGGAAGGGCGGTCATGAGCTCGGCGGTGGTGACCTCGGGGTTGTCGAGCATCATGCACGTGGCGTCGATGGTCTCGCCGAGGTTGTGCGGCGGGATGTTGGTGGCCATGCCGACGGCGATGCCGTTGGAGCCGTTGACCAGCAAGCTGGGGAAGCGCGCGGGTAGGACCGTGGGCTCCTCCAGGCTTTCGTCATAGTTGGGCTGGAAGTCGACCGTTTCCTTGTCGAGGTCGCGCAGCAGCTCCATGGCGGCCTTGCCCAGGCGGGCCTCGGTGTAACGCATTGCTGCGGCCGAGTCGCCGTCGATGGAGCCGAAGTTTCCATGGCCATCGATGAGCGGAACGCGCATGCTGAACGGCTGGGCCAGGCGAACCATGGTGTCGTACACGGCGGAGTCACCGTGCGGGTGATACTTGCCGATGACGTCGCCGACGGTACGGGCGGACTTCATATGCGGACGGTTCGGCGTATAGCCGGACTCGTTCATGGCGTACAGGATGCGGCGATGGACCGGCTTCAAGCCGTCGCGTACGTCGGGCAGGGCGCGGCTGACGATGACGCTCATGGAATACTCCAGGAACGAAGATGCCATTTCCTTGCCGAGATATGCCGCACGAACGGTGGTGCCTTCGCCGCCGTTTGCGTCCTCGATGATAGAGCCGTGGGGGTTGGCGACGGTGGACATGTCGATGAGCGAGCGGGCCTTGTCTTCCTCGGACACCGGGCCCGACGTCACCGTGTGGCCGGGCTCGGGCTGCTCGACGTCCTGCTCGCCGGCGTCCGCCGCGTCTTCCTCAGCGGCATCGACCAAGCGCTTCAGGTCGTCGGGAAGCTCCTCGCCGCCCTGACCATCGCGGTTGTCAGTGTTATCTGCCATTCAATTCTCCTAGATGTCCAAGAATCTAACGTCGCGGGCGTGCTTCTGGATGAACTCCTTGCGCGGCTCGACCTGATCGCCCATGAGCTCGCTGACCGTGCGCTCGGCCTCGGCGGCATCGTCGATGCTCACCTGCAGAAGCGTACGGGTAGCAGGCTCCATGGTGGTTTCCCACAGCTGCTCGGGATCCATCTCGCCCAGGCCCTTGTAGCGCTGCACGTCGAACTTCTCGGAACCGCCCATTTCCTCGAGCTCGCGGCCCAGGCTGTTCTCGTCGTAGATGTAGCGCTCGATCTTCGTGGAGCGCGTGTTCTTCTTCTTCACGCCGAAGATGGGCGGGCATGCGATGTAGACGTAGCCGCGGTTGATGAGCTCGGGCATGTAACGATAGAAGAACGTGAGCAGCAGGATGCGGATGTGCGCACCGTCGACATCGGCATCGGTCATGATGATGATGCGATGATAACGCGCCTGATCGGCGTCGAAATCCTCGCCGATGTTCGTACCGATAGCCGTGATAAGCGAGCTGATGGTATCGCTGGACAGGGCACGGTGCAGGCCGGCACGCTCGACGTTCAAGATCTTACCGCGCAGCGGCAGGATGGCCTGGGTCTTGCGGTCGCGCGCCTGCTTGGCGCTGCCACCTGCGGAATCGCCCTCTACAATGAAGATTTCGGACTCTTCGGGCTTTTTGGACGAGCAGTCCGCCAGCTTGCCCGGCAGGGCGAACGAGTCGAGCACGCCCTTGCGGCGCGTCATCTCGCGGGCCTTACGGGCGGCCTCGCGGGCCTTCAGGGCCTGCGTTGCCTTGCCGATGATGCGCTTGGCCGGCGCGGGGTTCTCCTCCAGGTATTCGGCCAGACCCTGCGTGACGGCGTTCTGGACAAGCGGGCGAATCTCGGAGTTGCCGAGCTTCGTCTTCGTCTGGCCCTCGAACTGCGGGTCGTGCAGCTTTACGGAGATGACGGCGGCCAAGCCCTCGCGGGTGTCGTCGCCGGAGAGGTTGTTATCCTTTTCCTTCAGGATGCCCTTGCTGCGCGCGTACTCGTTGATGGTGCGCGTGACGGCCTGCTTGAAGCCATCAAGGTGCGTGCCGCCCTCATGCGTGTTGATGTTGTTGGCGAATGCCATGACGGAGTTCGCGGAGAACGACGTCGACCATTGCATGGCCACCTCGACCGTGCCGTCGGCGCTTTCGGCCTCGAAGTAGATGGGCTTGTTCAGCGTTTCGCGGCCCTCGTTAAGATAGGTCACGAAGTCGATGATGCCGCCTTCGTATTGGAACACGTCGCTATGCGGCTCGGGCGAGACATCCGACACGATGAGACTCGGGTTTGCCCGCTCGTCGGTCAGCGTGATCTTCAGACCCTTGTTCAGGAAGGCCATCTCGCGGAAACGCGCGGCAAGCACGCTGTAATCGTAGATGGTGGTCTCGGTGAAGATCTCGGGGTCGGGCCAGAAGGTGACCGTGGTGCCGGTGTGGTCGGAAGTGCCCACCTCGTGCAGCTTCTCGCAGGTTTTGCCCTGCTCGAAGGCGATCTGGTATTCCTTGCCGTCACGGCGCACGTTCACCTGGACGCGCGTGGACAGCGCGTTCACAACCGACACGCCCACGCCGTGCAGGCCGCCGGACACCTTGTACCCCTCGCCGCCGAACTTGCCGCCGGCGTGCAAAACGGTCAGGACGACCTCGACCGTGGGGATCTTCTCCTTGGGATGCTCATCGACCGGGATGCCGCGTCCGTCGTCGGAGACGGTGATGGAGTTGTCGGGGTGAATGGTCACCTCGATATGGCTGCAGTAACCGGCCAAAGCCTCGTCGACCGCGTTGTCCACAACCTCGTAAACCAGGTGATGGAGACCGCGCGGGCCCGTGGAGCCGATATACATGCCAGGACGCTTGCGAACGGGTTCGAGGCCCTCGAGGACCTGAATGTCCGAGCCGTCGTAATGATCAGGTTTTGCTGCCACTGACACGCTCCTCTAGTATTGAATGTTTCGATTGCGGATGGTTCTGGAACCTATTAATTCTACCACAACGCGTCTTGGCACCGGGGCTCTCCACGCCCTTTACAGGCCTTCAGATGCCTTCTAAGGCATGATTTTCGCTCTAAAGACCACTTTTGCCGTTTTTTGAGCTTTCCGGCTTTTCGCTTGCCTCCAAGGCTTTCAAAATCGATTCCCTGAGGCGCTTGTCCTCAACGCCGGCGGCCTGCTCGCGCAAACGGGCCGCGGCCTCGGAGCTGATAAGCGGCTCCGGGGTGCGCGAGGCCTGAGCCGCCTGCTGCGCGGCGCGCGCCGCCTCCTCGCGAAACGGATGGCGGGCCTTCATATCGAAGCGGGCGGGCTTGATGGAGAACAGGGCCACATGCTCGCCTTGCTCGTTAAGGCGGATCTTCAGCATTTCCTGGCGGGCATCGATGTCCGATCGGATCATGGCATCGTCGCAATACACCACGAGCAGGGTCTTGCCTGCGGGCACGCGCGCCGCCATGGGGTCGTTGGCCTGTTCGGGCTTCATGATATACACGCCATTGGTGTGGTCGAGCACCAGCGGCGCAGAATCGCGATAGACGGCCTCCACGGCGTACTTCCAGCGAACATGCACCTCCGCAACGCGTTGTGAACGCGCGGCTTGGGCGCCGGCGGCACCGAGGCTTCGCAACAATTGCTGCAATCCGCTGCCAAGATCGGCCATCATTCACCGTCCTTCCGCTCAAGGGGCAAACGCACGACGCGGGCCGCCGCAAGCAGATCCTCGTCGAAATACGCCAGGTTTGCCGTGGTTATAAACGTTTGAATATCCCCTGAGACGAACTTCACCAACGCGCGGCGGCGCTGCTCGTCGAGCTCGCTCATCACGTCGTCGAGCAGCAGCACCGGCTGCTGGCCCAGAAGGTCGCAGATAAGCGTGACTTCCGCCAGCTTGAACGCCAGCACCGCCGAGCGCTGCTGGCCTTGGCTTCCGTACACGCCCACCGGACGCCCCTCGACGAAGAACTCGATGCGGTCGGCATGGGGTCCCACCAACGCGCGATGACGGGCACGCTCCTGTGCCATCGACCCCGCAAGAGCTGCGGCGAAACGTTCGCGGGCCTCGTCACGGTCGAGCGTTTCGCCGGCATCGAGCCATTCGCCCTCGGCAAACCACGACGGCGCATAACGGGCCGACAGCGCCTCCCGATTCCCCACGATTTCGGCATAATAGCTTGCCATGGACGCCGCCAGCTTGCCGAACAGGGCCGCCCGATAGCACACCAGCTGAGCACCGCAGGTGACCATCAAGTCGTTCAAACTTTCCAGCAAAAGCGGCGATGCTTCGTCTTTTAGCAGCGAGTTCTTATGACGCAGCACCTTTTCGAAGTCCCGGCGTATCAGGTAATGGTTGCGCGAAAGCTGCGATCCCACGGAGTCGAGCGCGTTGCGGCGGGTAGCACCCGAACCCTTCGCCAGGTTCAGATCGTCAGGGGTGAACGTGACCGAGGGGATGACTCCCTTCAGGTCCGCCGTACGCTTTTGCTTGCCGTTGAGGGTGAACCGGCGTTTCCCCGCCTCGATCGTCAGGCCCAGCTCCAGCAACCTGTTCTCGTCAGCGGCGGTTGCATGCAGGCGCGCAAAATCGGCGCCATCGCGCACAAGCTGCACTCCGGTGGGATTCCTGAACGACGTTTGCGCCGTAAGCAGCTGAATCCCCTCCACGACGTTGGTTTTGCCGACGGCATTGGGCCCCACCAGCACGGTCAGGGGCCCGATGTCGCTCAAGCGGAAATGCTCATAGCTGCGGAAATCGTCGAACGAAACGTCTTTGATGCGAAGGCTCATGCAACGCCTTCGTTGTTAGGAGATGCGCACAGGCATGACCAGATACAGGAAGTTCTCGCCTTCGCCGGCTTTGAAGATGCCCGGTTTCATGCCCGACTGGACTTCCAGGAACACGTCATCGGTGTTCACCGAACCCAAGCCGTCGAGCACGTATGCGTAATTGAAGGCGATCTCGACGTTCTCGCCCTCGCCCTGGCACGCCAGCGTCTCCTGAGCACTACCCACATCCTGGGCGGCGGCGGAAAGCTGCACGGTCTGGCTTTCCACGTCGATGGCGAACTTCACCGGCGAGCTTTGCTGACCCAGAATCGACGTACGCTTCACGCCGGAGACAAGGTGGCTCACGTTGAGGCGAACGCGCGTCGCATAGGAATCGGGCAGCAGCTGACGATAATTCGGGAAATTGCCCTCGATGCGGCGGTTGATGAACACAGTATCGTGATAGGTGACCACGATTTGGTTCTCCGCCAAGGCGATGGTCAGCGGATCGTCCGTACGCGTCAGGGAAGCAAGCTCCTGCAGGAACGAGCCGGAGATGACGGCCTGGAAGCCCTCGGCTGCGGGCTCGCCAAGCTGAGCCTCAGTGATGGCAAGGCGATAGGAGTCGGTTGCCACCATCTTCAGCGTCTCGCCCTCGAACGTGATGAGCACGCCGGTGAGGATGGCGCGGCTCTCGTCCTTGGAAACCACGCGTGCCACGCGCTTGACCATGGACGAGAATTGGGAGAACGGGATGGAGATAGCCTGCTGCGTATCAACATGAGGGAATCCCGGGAAGTCCTCGGCATCCAACGTCTTGATGGAGAACGAGGATGCGTCGCACGTGATGACGGCGGAATCCTCGCCCGTTTCAACATGCACGGCGGCATCGGGCAGGTTCTTCACGATATCGAAGAACAGCTTGCCGGGAAATACCGAGCGACCCTCCTCTTCCACCAAGGCAGGGATGGTGAATTGAATGGACAGCTCCAAGTCGGTTGCCTGCAGCGTCAGGTTGTCGTTATGGGCATCAAGGTAGATACCCGAAAGAATGGGCAGCGTGGAACGGGTGGCAATGCCCTTGAGCACAACGGCGAGCGCATCCTGCAGTTCCGATTGGTTGATGCTGAATTTCACTGGCTCCTCTTTCCTTTTACGTAAGGCGTTGCTCCATGATAGATGGTTCATGCAACGTTGTTATTTATCTTCAATGCTTTTCTTTTAATAATAGGTTTTTGAATAGTAGTAATAATAAGCGCGGTGGAAATGTTGAGAACTCGCAAAACCCCATGTCATTCTTGAAAAGTAATTCAACTTCAAATGTGGGTTGCCTGTTCCTTCCATCCACCGCGATTATTGACTACATTATCTTTCCTCTTGAGTTCGATGGTTTTCGCCATGTTTTACGATGTTTATCCCCATGTTTTCCCGAATCCTTTAAAGTGCCTGTTCAACCTGGTTGTTTCACGTGAAACATTGCGTTTCCCTCGATGGTGTTGCGTTATAGCTCGCGAATGATCTGTCTGAGCGCTTCCATCTCCTCACGGGCTACGCGGTTCTCCTTCATCTTCGCTTCGATGTTGCCTACCGAATACATGATGGTCGAGTGGTCCCTGTTGAACTTCTTCCCGATGTCCCCGTAGGGGATGTCGAGCAGCTGTCGGCACAGGTAGATGGCGGTTTGGCGCGCGTGGGCGATGTTACGCGTCCTCTTCTTTCCCACGATGTCGGTGTGGCTGACCTTGAAGAAGTCCTCCGTCACCTTCAGGATGTCGTCTGCGGTGAGCCTTTTGCTGGGGCCGCCTGAGAAGTGGTTCTCCAGCAATTTGCGCACGTCGGCAACGGTGATATCCGAGCCTTCCCCGCACTTCATCTTGACGATGACGTTAGTCACCGCGCTTTTCAACTCTCGGATGTTCGACCCTGAGCTCTCGGCGATGCATATCTGCACGTCTTCGGGCATGTTGATGGGCCCGGACTGCTCCATATCCTCGTATTCGCGGATGAAGCTTTTGACGATGCTCAGCTTGGTCTCGATCTCGGGCGGCTGGATGTCGAATGTGCCGCCGGAGTTGAATCGCGTTTTGTAGCGTTCGTCGATGTCGATGTTCTTCGGCGCGCGGTCGGCGGAGAGAACGACCTGCTTGCCTTGGCTTGTCAGCTTGTTGAATATCTGGAACATGATGTCGAGCGTCTGCTTCTTACCCTGCAGTTGCTGGACGTCGTCGACAAGGAGGACGTCGGCTTCCTCGTAGTACATCTTGAAGTTCTTGTAGCTGGACTTCTCCGTGTCGTGCGCCGCGGATGCGTCCATGTAGTCCTCGAGCAGCTCATTCGAGTCTTTGTAGACGACCTGCAGGTTGGGCATGTTGCTGTTGATGTAGTTCTGTATAGCCCGAAGCAGATGCGTCTTGCCCAGGCCCGACCTTCCGTAGATGAACAACGGGTTCAGGTGCGGTTTGCCCGGGGTTTCGGCAACGGAGACGGCCATGGAATACGCCATGCGGTTCGAGTCGCCGATGACGAAATTCTCGAACGTGAGCGTCGAGGTGACGGAGTTGTTCGGCGCAGGTTGACCGGCCGCGGCGCTGTCAGCCGGGATGGCCTGCGGGGCGGGTTCTTGCGGGCTGGTGGCGACGGGCACTGGGGCGGTTTGCTGCTCCGGTGCGCTTGCTGGGGCAGCGGTGGCTTGCTGTTCCATTGCGGTAGCCGGTGCTGCAATGGAGACAGGCGCCGGGGCTGCCGGCTGGCCAGGATTGGGCTGCGCTGTCGTTTTGGCCGGCGTCGCGGCCGGCGCTTCGGTCGCCTGCATCGTCGCTGTCGCGGGGACTGTTGCTTGTTGTGCGGTGACGGGATCGGCTGCTGCCGTAGCAGTGGTTTGCGCTGTCATTTGCGGTGCGGGCGCGGGGGCTGCGGCCGGCGCTGCTGCCGCCGGCGCTGCGGCCGGAGCGGGTGCGGCTGCTGGAGCCGGTGCAGCTTGCGGTGCAGGAGCCTGCGATTCGTCGATGCCGATGAGCACGTCGAAAGGCACCCCGCGAATCTCTTCGAGGGCGCGCTTGATGTGGTCGATGTAATGGCGCTCGATGAAGTTCTTGATGAATTCCGTATTAGCGGTCAGCATCATGAACCCGTCGCTTGCGGCCTGGGGAAATAGCTGGCTGAACAGCGCATCCACCTGGGGGCCTATGATTCCCTCATAGCTTTTAACGCGGCTGCATACCTCCGCCCATAGCTGATTGATTTCTTCCGTGTTCATAAGCAGGCCTTCGATCATGCGCGCTCGGGCGTGTTCGCCTTGCGCGGTTTCGGTTCGTTGAAAACTGATAGTCGCCGTGTTTTACAGCAGCTGCGCAACCTGGATGCCCAGGTTCGTGAGCATGCGCTTTTTGCCGGACATTTTCAAAAGGCCGATACCTTCCAGTTTTTTCAGCGTGTTATGCACACTTGATTGCGCTGCTCCGGTCAGTTTGACCACGTCCGATACACCCAGCACCCCTTCTTTCAGGTAGATGACGAGGAAGTCCTTCTCGCGCTGGGACAGGGACGCGATGATCGGCTGTGCATCCACCGGTGCGGGCTGAATCTGCGGTTGCTGTTGCATTTGCTGGCCGTAGGGGTAACCCATCGGTTGCTGCATGGGTGCTTGCATGTAGCCCTGCTGAGCGGGCGCCGCGTATCCGGGCTGCGCGAACTGCTGAGGGGCTGCGTATGCCATCTGCGGAGCCTGCTGATATGCCTGCATAGGCGGCTGGGCCGCAAACCCCGGTGCGTATTGAGCCGAAGGCTGAGCGTATGCGGGCTGGGCGTTGTATGCGGGTTCGTGATCCTCCTCGGCGATTCGATAGCGCGGCGCCGTGGGTTCGGGATGCTCTGCGTCCTCGTCCTCCTCGACGTGGTCGATCTCCAGCTCCTTGGGAAGCTGAGGATTGCTGCCGTTGGCGCTGATGGTGACCACCGATCCGGTGCCGAGGTTGTCCTCGATGCTGATGGTTCCGTGGGTGAAATCGAGGTATTCCTTCACGATGGGGAGGCCCGATCCTACGCCGCGGATGTAGCTTTTCATGGGCTCGATGGCGGAGGTGAATCCGGGCAGTTGCGCACGGTCTTTGCAAGCGATGCCCGGCCCCTGGTCTGCGAAACGGATGGTGCAGCCGTGATCGAGGATGGATACCGTGGCTTCCTGGAATCGTGCGTGTATGAAGTTCTCCGAAACCTCGCGGATAACCGTATAGGGAATGGTGCCGCCTGCCGCCTGCGATTGCTGGTATACGTTCGTTGCCAGGCTTTCGATGAATTCGCCGGTGGGAGCGGGCTGGATTTCGGTGACACGCGGCGCGCTCAGCAAGTTGTCGTATAGGGCGATGCGTGCAACCGAATTCACGTGAGTGAAGTCGAAACCCTCATCATCGTTGTTTTCAGGTGATTCCTGATGCTGTTCTTGCTCGCTCATCTGCGCTTTTACCGCTTTCCACATTCGTCGTTTTCCAAAGTTTTACACATTTTCGGGAAAAATCCTTGAAAAGTGTACCTTCTTTTCCCATCGAATTCCATTCAACTGGGCAAATTCCGGAATCGAATGTGGAAAAATCACTACCGAGTGAAAGTTTTTCATAACGATGAACTCATTGTTTCCTCTGTTTTCCACTTTCTATTCAAAGATTGTTGAAAACTGGAATGAAAACTCGAATAAGTGTGAAAAACGGAGATGCAAAGGTTTTCGACATTGTTGAAATCCCGGGTTGTTCCAAGGCGCTTCCGCGGCATTTTCTTGACTGAAGGCGATGGTTTGGCGGAAGAATCGGAAAGTCCCAGGTCAGTTGTGCATTTCGTCGAAAAGCAATGCGATTGCACTGTAGAGAACGGCAAAATACCTGTTCAGGGGCGTGTTGAAAACTATGCAACTGCTTAAATACCTGGTCCAGCGCTTGTTTTGTCGAAGCCTGTAAGCGCTTTGAGATTGTACTATTCGATGTTTTTCCACAGCGTCTTTCGAATGAATTCCAAGTTTTCAACGTTTTCCACAATCGTTGGAATCGGCTGCTGGGGAGAAGATTGTTTTTTCAGCCGTTGGTTGCGGGTTTCGGGGCGCATTTCCTTCTTATTGGCGGCAGCGATCGGTTATGAAGGTTCGTTCTTGTTGAATTTCGTTTCATTGCTCAATCTGGTTTTCAACTTCCGCCCTTCTGCCATTTGGATTTGGCGTCGCCGAGGTGCTTGGTGGGCATTCTTCGCGCATGGTTTTCCCCGGATTGCCGAACGCGGATTGAGATCGCTTCGCGTGTGGTCTCCCCTTAGGCTGTCGGAAACGCTTCTGCTGGATGCGGAGATCGGTATCTCCAATCGGTGCCGAAGATACCCCGTTTTTTCTCATGCTGGTGCGTTCGAGCTGCTGGAAAGACGTCTCCACTAGATGTTGCGACCCAAGTTTTCAATCCCCCAATGAATTGTTGAAAGCAACGTTTTCCAGTGCATGGGCAATGTTGTGGAAAACTTCGTGTTTTCGCAGGTGGGCTTTCATAATGTGGGTATCTTGTGCATCGGCTGGCATATATAGGTAAAAACCTTTTGACAGCTGTGCTGTTCCGGTTATACTCAACAAGTTGCTCTAAACCATGAAAGGGAAACGATATGAAGCGCACCTATCAACCTAACACTCGTAAGCGTGCCAAGTGCCACGGCTTCCGTGCCCGCATGGCAACCAAGGGCGGCCGCAAGGTTCTGGCTGCTCGCCGTGCTAAGGGTCGTAAGCGTCTCTGCGTGTAAAGAGTATTCGATTGGAGACTATCAAGTCCAAAGCGGACATCTCCGATCTGTTCTCTAGCGGAAAGCGCCTGCGTACACCGTACCTTACGCTCATAGTGTTACCAGCGAAGCAGCACGGCCTTCACGGTCGTGTTGCTTTTATTGCAGGAAAAAAATCCGGTAACGCTGTATGGCGTAATAGCGCAAAACGTCGAATGAGAGCTGTTTGCCATGAGTTGGGCGGCCCATTCCCGAATCTCGATGTGATATTTCTCGCGAAGTCGGGTATTTGCCGCGCTAAGTATAGTAAAGTGCTCGAAACATGCGACGAAGCGCTGAAACGCGCTGGAATTCGGTAGGGTCTGATTGGGATGAAGAAAGGTTTCGGAAGCATACCGTGCAAGGTGGCTATGTTTCTCATTACCTTTTATAGGGCGGCGATCTCGCCTATGTTCCCGTCGTGCTGCCGTTTTACCCCGACGTGCTCGGAATACGGGCTCATCGCGTTTCAACGCTACGGTTTCGCAAAGGGCTTAAGGCTGACGGTAAAACGTATTCTACGGTGTCGACCTGGAGGGCCGCACGGCTACGATCCCGTTCCGTAAGGGCGGGGCTTCAGCCGGCGGCTTTTGTCGGTTAAAGGAAGGAAAACCATAGTATGTGGGAAGTATTCAAGAACTGGATATTTGACATCATCCAATTCTTCTTCGGCTTCTGCCAAGACTGGGGCTTGGCCATCATTATCGTGACCATCATCTTCCGTGTGCTTATCTCTCCGTTGATGCATAAGCAGACGAAGTCTTCTTATCAGATGCAGAAGGTTCAGCCTCTGATGCAGGAGATTCAGACGAAGTACGCCAACGACCCGCAGCGTATGCAAGAGGAGATGCAGAAGCTTTACGCTGACGCCAAGTTCAACCCCTTGGCCGGCTGCCTCCCCATGCTCCTGCAGATGCCTATCTTCATCGCCCTGTTCCAGGTGCTGCGCGAGATGCCGAACTATCTGGGTTCCGATGAGGGCTACCAGTTCTTCAACCTGGTTCCCAACCTGGTTATGACGCCGTCTGGTGCGGTTGCCGGCGGCTTTGGCACGTTCCTTCCGTACCTCATCCTCATGATCGTGTTCGCTGGCGCTACGTTCCTGCCCATGATCTTGATGCAGATGGGGCAGAAGGATAACCCGCAGCGCAATCAGACCATGATCATGGCTGGCGTCATGAGCTTGTTCATGCTGTGGATCAGCTGGAGCTCCCCCGCTGGCGTTCTTCTGTTTTGGGGCGTTTCCTCCATCATCGGCGTGTGCCAGCAGCAGATCTCCATGCGCCTCATGAAGAAGCGCGATGCGGAGAAGGAGGAGACCATCGAGGTGAAGCCGATCGAGGTCGACGTTACCCGCAAGGCCAAGAAGCCGCGTCCGAAGAAGAAGGACACCTCCAAAAAGCACGCTTAATCGATTTTGCGTAATGGTGCGCGGTGTTTCACGTGAAACACCGCGCACTGTGGTTTTTAGTTCTAAGGAGCTGCAAATGGCAGAAGAAGAGAACGTGGAATTGACCGCAGAAGAGGCTCAAGACGCCCAGGTCGAACAAGACGGCATCAGCGACGAGGATCTCGATCGCATCGCGGATACCGCCATTGCAACCATCCAGGACATCCTGAAGCACTTCGACGTCGGTGAGGTCACCATCGACGAGTACGAAGGCGATGAAGGCGAGCTTATCCTCGATATCACCGGTGACGACCTGGCCGTTCTCATTGGCCGTCACGGCAAGACCCTTGATGCGTTGCAGTTCCTGGTGTCCGCCATCACCGTTCGCACTATGGGCTTTCGCTACCCCGTCATCGTCGACGTTGAGGGTTATAAGAACCGTCAGCGAGAGAAGCTTGAGTCCATCGCTCGTAACGCTGCCGCAAAGGCTGCTAAGCAGCATCGCAGCGTGAAGCTTCGTCCTATGACTCCGTACGAGCGTCGTATCGTGCACATTGCCCTTCGTGACGACGAGCGCGTTGAGACGGCATCTGAGGGCGAGGGTTCCGCGCGTCACGTCGTGGTTGTCCCGCTCTAGGCAGTTGCTTCTATTCGGTTCTTGGCTGATATCGCAAGAACTTATCAGGCCGCATCTTCGGATGCGGCCTCTTTGTTTTTCAAGGGGTTCATATGCTTGGTATCCAATATGCTGCATGAAGGGCTAAAGTATGTTTCACGTGAAACAACAGGACAGAAGGAACGGTTCATGCACGAGGACTTGCTCAAGCGACATTTGGAGTTGGTTATCGAAGCCAACAAGACCACGAACATCACGCGCATCTCTTCTTGGGAAGATGGCATGGTGCTCCATGTGCAGGATTCCCTGCTCGGTCTTGATGCTTTGAATGCGTGCCCTGAGGGCCGCTATGCCGATATCGGAACGGGCGCGGGCTATCCTGGTATTCCGCTTGCCATTGAAACCGGTAGGCCCACGTTGCTGGTCGACTCCGTTCAAAAGAAGGTTCAGATCCTTGATGGTTTCATTGAGGAGCTCGGCCTTTCTAACGTTTCCACGTACGCTGGCCGTATCGAAGATCTGGGTCGTGAACAGTCTGGGCAATTTGCTGCGATCAGTGCCCGGGCGCTGTCGAAGCTATCCGTTCTGCTGGAGCTCTCTTCCCCGTTGCTGAAGATGGGTGGTCGTCTAATTTGCTTCAAAGCCCTTGTCGAACAGGATGAGCTTGATCATGCTCGCGTTGTCGGCAAGCAGGTTGGTATGGAACTGGTCGACGATCAGACTTACGAGCTTGATGACTACTCGCGTAGAATCCTGTGCTATGAGAAGGTTGCGAAGCCGAAGCTGAAGCTGCCTCGCAGAACCGGTTTGGCTCAGAAAAAGCCGTTGTAGCGTTATAAGCCGTTCCCGATATTGTAGGGGCGGCTTTTTTCTTATCGAGGTTTCGTTGATTTCCGTTCAAAAGTCCCCATTGTGCGTTGGGGTTTTATACGCGTGAATCGAAACACGGTATACTAGCGTCTGAAACCATGAAAGGGGGTTCCTGTGGGATTTTTCGACGGCCTCAGGAAAGATAAAAAACAAGCTGAGCCGGTTCAGCAGGAACAACGCGTACAGGAAGATACCGTTGAGGATGAGATAGCCATCGAGCACATCGAAGTGGTCGAGCGCGACCCTCATAGCTCGACTGAGCTTGAGCCTGAGCCTGTTGAATCTCGCCCCGAGATTGAGCCTACGCCTATTCGCTCCTACCGCGATAAGAAGCCGGTGAAGCATGTGGTCGGCCAGACGAAGATCATGGCGATTATCAACCAGAAGGGCGGTGTGGGCAAGTCCACCACTGCAATCAACCTTTCTGCTGCGCTTGGTGAGATGGGCAAGCAGGTTCTTCTCGTCGACCTTGATCCTCAGGGTAATTCCTCGAGCGGTTTAGGTGTTGAGAAGAGCCAGGTGCAGAATTGCATCTATGATGTGCTGCTCAACGATGTCCCCGTCGAAGAAGTCATCATCCCCGATGTGTGCGAGGGTTTGGACTTGGTTCCGGCGACCATCAACCTTGCCGGTGCTGAGGTCGAGCTGGTTTCCGAGATGGCGCGCGAGAATCGCCTTAAGGATGCAATTGGAGCTCTTCGCGGTAAGTATGATTACATTTTCATCGACTGCCCCCCTTCTCTGGGTCTGCTGACGGTTAATGCCTTGGTTGCCGCCGATAAGCTGCTTATCCCCATTCAGTGCGAGTTCTATGCACTGGAAGGCGTGACAAAACTCCTTGATTCAATGAAACGTGTCAAAACTCGCCTGAACCCCACGCTTGATATCTATGGCGTGCTCATGACCATGTACGACGGTCGTACCACGCTGTCCCGCCAAGTGGTCGAGGAGGTGCGCAGCTATTTCGGGCGATTGGTGTTCGAAACGCTGATTCCCCGCACTGTGAAACTCTCCGAGGCTCCTAGCTTCGGTCAACCGATAACCCTGTATGACCCTTCGGGCAAGGGTGCCCAGTCGTACATGAGTCTTGCTAAGGAAGTGATAGCCCGTGGCTAGGAATGGTCGTGGTGGTCTTGGTCGTGGTCTGAACTCGTTGCTGGGCGGTGCCTATGAGGAGGCCATTCCTCAGGAGGAGCCGCAGCGCGTACGCGTGGACAATGATCAGCCGCAGCAAAAGCAGCCCCAGCCTGAGCGCGAAGTGATTCGTGAAACCGTTCCTGCGCAGAAGTCTCCCGAGCCCCGGACGGCCCGTGAGACGGTCCCCTCTTCCTATGAAGAGCAGGAGCCTGAGTCTATCGTCGATAACGGCGTCGAGGTTACTATCAAGGGAGTTGCCGAGCGTGCGGCGCGTCCTGCTGTCCAGGAAGTTGTCGAGCGCACGGTGGTGCCTTCTGCCTCTGCACAGAGCGACGGTGATGATCAGCCTCGCGAAGTAAATGAAGTCGATATCAACGCCATCGCCCCCAATCCCGACCAGCCTCGCACGAATTTCAAGCGCGAGGAGTTGGAAGAGCTTTCTGCTTCCATTCAGAAAGACGGGCTTTTGCAGCCTATTCTGGTGCGTCCGCTTGAGGGTGGTACGTATCAGATCATCGCCGGCGAGCGTCGTTGGCAGGCGTCGAAGCTGGCAGGTTTGCAGCAAGTGCCTATCCGCGTCAAGGAAGCTAGCGATGACAAGGCTTTGGAGTTGGCGCTCATCGAGAACATTCAGCGTTCCGACCTTAATCCCATTGAGGAGGCGTACGGCTATCGCCGCATGATGGAACGTCTGAACATGACGCAGGCCGAGGTTGCTCAAGCCATGTCGAAGGGTCGTTCCACGGTTGCGAACGCTTTGCGCCTGTTGGAGCTTCCCGAGGAGGCTCAGCAGCTGCTGTTCGAGGAGAAGATTACCGCCGGCCACGCACGAGCTATTCTTTCCATCCCTACGAAAGAAGGACGCGAGCGCCTGACGCGTAAGCTGGTTGAGGAAAAGCTGTCCGTTCGCGAAGCCGAGGCTTTGGCTCGCTTGTTCTCTGGTAAGAAAAATGAGAATGCTAAGCCGAAGACTCCTGTGCCGAAGGAATACCGAAAGGTTGCCCGTACGCTTAAGGATGTTCTGGATACGCCGGTTAAGGTGAAATCCGTCAACGGTAAGAACAAGATTGAAATCGAGTTCAAGGACGAAGACGATCTTGAGCGCTTGTTCAAGGGCATTCTTGCTTCGAATCTTACATAAAGGGTTTTGACTTCCGAGCAAAACAAACGAGCCGACGTTTTCATCGTCGGCTCGTTTTTTGTTTAGCGGGTGGTTGTGCGTTGCATTGTCGGTGATTATTGCTGTCCGTTCGTGAACGTGTTCTTCAGCTGTCCGCAGGCACCGGCGATATCGGATCCCCTGGAATCTCGCAAGGTGGTCTCTATCCCATGACGACCTGCTTCGGCGATCCATTTGTCGATGGTTTTGGAAGCGCTTGGCTTATACGGTGATTCCGGAATCGAGTTGATGGGAATCAGATTGATATGGCAAAGCAAGTCCTTACAGAAGTCCAACAACGCCGTCAGGTCCGCATCGGTGTCGTTGATGCCGTCGATCATGATGTATTCGAACGTGACGCGACGATTCGTTTTCTCGATATAGCGCAGCAGGCTTTGCTTAAGCTTTGGCAAAGGGAAGCCGCTCGTTTTAGGCATCAGCTCAAGACGTACGTCCTGTCGCGCTGCATGAAGGGAGACAGCAAGTGTGAATTGCTCGGGTTCTTCCGCAAAACGGTCGATTCCAGGAATGATGCCGCACGTGGAGATGCAGATATGGCGCGCTCCGATACCCAAGCCCTTTTCGTCGTTGATGATGCGCAGCGCGTTCAAGACGTTGTCGTAGTTCAGCAGCGGTTCGCCCTGCCCCATGCCGACGACATTGGTCACACGGCGTCCCATAAGGCGCTGAACCGTGACTATCTGGTCGACGATCTCGCCTGCGGTTAAATTGCGTGTAAGGCCTTCTTTTCCCGTCGCGCAAAACGCGCACGCCATGGGGCAGCCAGCTTGTGTGGAGAAGCAGACTGTAAGACGGTCGCCGTTGCGCGACGGGATGGCAACGGTTTCAACACATACGCCGTCGTGGTATTCCAGGAGCAGCTTGTGGGTGCCGTCGTTGGAAACAGCCTCCTCAAGTACGTTGGGTACGTACAGCGGATACTCCTCGGAAAGCTGATTTCGAAGCTTTGCAGGCAGGTTGGTCATATCGTCGTAGCTTTGAGCACCTTTGTTGTAAAGCCACTCGTAAAGCTGCTTCGCGCGAAAAGATGGTTGACCGAGCTCCTTCATGAGAGGGGCCAGGTCGCTTTGGGTGAAGTTTTTGATTGGTGTATTCATGCGGGTCATTATACCTGTTTCACGTGAAACATCAGCGCTTACCTTGCATGCTGCGAAGCCCGTGTTCTGGTTTTGCTATACTGCAGCAATACAATCTCTAAAGGAGAAAGAAGGAGTCATGTCTTCAAGTATCGATCCTCGTTCTTGCCGTGTTGCTCTTTTGTGTGGCGGCAAAAGCAACGAGCGTGAAATTTCCTTGGCATCCGGTAAGGGTGCTCGCGAAGCTTTGGAGACGGCGGGCTTTTCCGTCACCGATATCGATCCGGCGAATAACGAAGACCTGAAGCGTTTGATTGAGGAACCGTTCGACGTGGCGTTCCTTTGCCTGCATGGCAAATATGGCGAAGACGGTACAGTGCAGGGTTTGCTCGATATCGTCGGCATCCCTTACACGTGCTCTGGCGTGTGGTCGAGCGCGCTTGCCATGGATAAGGTGAAGGCAAAGGTCTTCTACGAGCGCGAGGGTATCCCCACTCCTCCGTCCTTGACGGTTAACAAGGGTGACAAGGTTGATATCCAGCAGGTCATCTCGTCTATGGGTGAGAAGGTCGTTGTGAAGCCCGGTACCGAGGGCAGCGCTATCGGCGTGTTCATCGTGGAGGGCGCGGAAGCCATCGAAGATGCTTTGCAGAAAGCGCTCGATATCGATGATGAGGTACTTATCGAGCGTTATATCAAGGGCCGTGAATTCACTGTCGCCGTTTTGGGGAACCATGAGCCGAAGGCTATGCCCGTTATCGAAATCGTTCCCAAGAGCGATTTCTACGACTTTGAGTCGAAGTATGCCGTGGGCGGCTCTCAGCATATCTGCCCTGCTCACATTCCTGATGACGTGACGAAGGTCATGCAGCGCGAGGCGGAGAACGCTCACAAGGCGCTCTCGTGCAGCGGCACCTCTCGCACCGACTTCATCTTGGAAGAAAACGGTGATTGCTGGGCGTTGGAAACGAACACCATTCCCGGTATGACGGCAACGTCCCTTCTTCCCGATGCCGCTCGCGCCGCAGGCATGACCTTCCCCGAGCTGTGCACCAAGCTTATCGAGCTTGCTTTGGAAGAGCCTGTGCGATAAACGGGTTTGTGCGGAATAAGTCTGTTTGGCAATCGATCGAAACGATTGGCTTTCTACGAACGGACGACTAAAGCGATTCAACGGCATCCATGAGAAATGGAAGTCGTTGGATAAAGAATGGGTGACAAACAGAGGGGGCTGATCCCGGAAGCGTTCCGGGATCAGCCCCCTCTTACTGTAGCTTGGCGTCTTGCGGTGTCCAGCGGGTTGCATAGCGTTGAAGTTGATTTCAGGACCGCGCCTTATTCACGGAGCAGGCGATCATGTTGTTCATCGATTCAGAGGTTGAACTTTATGCAGGGACTCGAGATTGAATAGTCTTGCAATAAAACTTTATGTCGTCCTGCGGCAGGATGAACTCCGTAGTGTTAGGCAAACCCTTGAAACTTCCTTTAAGAAAGCCATTGGCTAGTTAAGATCGGTGAAGGAATGTGGCTAGAACAGCCCACAGCTTTTCAATCCGAATACCGCCAATGCGACCAACGCAAGCAAGAATGCCCAGCTGATCAAAAAACAGCCCTTGTTCCCTTCCCTGCTTTTCTGGACCATCAGGTCGGTGAAGCCACGGGATTTCTTGAGGATGGCGGTATGGCTGTCGCCCTTGGGCATGTCGGCTCGCTGCGAAGGCTGCCAGGTTCCGTGAGAATCGAGAATCGATTGCACACCCTGGTTCTTGATGTCGATGCGTGGGCGTATGCCTTGCGAAAGCGACTTCATGGTCGTGCGCATGAAGGTATCGAAATCCGATTGATGCACCTTGTCGTAGCAGAAGAGGGCGACCTCGCCCCAGTAGAAACCCGGTTCCGGTTGATCGGTGAAAGCTACGAACGATAAGACGGCATGCATTTCCCAGCTTTTAGCGGCTAACAGGTTGAGTTTATGGGATGTTTGCTCATCAAGGTAGCCTAGAATATCGCCGTAATCGTTCACGACCCATGCGCGTGTTTGGCCTTCCAAGGGCTTGAACTCGATATTGAAAACGTCGCCAATGATGCAATTCGAACCAAGTAGAATCGCCGCGTCTTTCTTGGATGTGGTGTCAAAGCGGGCATATGCGCCGTAATAGCAATCGGGCAGCATGGGGTCTCCTATCTGAAATGAAGTGAAAAAAGCGTAACACAAACGAAGAACCGGAATACCCGGCATCCATCGATGCCGGCTGACTTACAATAAGAAGGTTACAAAGTGATAGAAGCAAACATGGAAGCATCCATGTGGGAGATAAGGAATATGCCGTGCGTGGTGATTTGCTCGCGTATATCAGTGATGGAACCCCTCAGGCGATCGTCGATCGCTATGCATCGCTTGCTGATGCTTCGAAAGAAAGCGATTATGGTGAGCTTGACCGCGATATCGTCGTTATAGACACCGAGACAACCGGCTTCTCGTTCAATCACGACGAGTTGACGCAGATTGCGGCCGCCCGCATGGATAAGGGCGAGATAGTCGATTGGTTCGTAACGTTCGTAAACCCCGGAAAGCCTATTCCGGAAGATGTTGCGCATCTGACCAATATTCATGACGAGGACGTTGCCGACGCTCCTTCTCCGGAAGAAGCGCTTGCGCAGCTTGCCGAATTCGTTGGTGACTCGAAGCTTGTGGCCCATAATGCCGCCTTCGATCGTACCTTCACCACGCGACATCCAAGCGGCTATCCTTTGCTGGAGAACACCTGGCTTGATTCTTTGGATCTTGCTCGCATTGCTCTTCCTCGCCTGAAATCCCATCGACTTATCGACTTGGTTCGCACCTTCGGGGCACCGGTTTCCACGCATCGCGCAGATGATGACGTTGCTGCTACGTGCGCCGTGTTCCGTATTTTGCTGGCTGCGGTGGATGCCATGCCGAAGCCCCTTGTGGCTAAAATCGCATCCCTTGCAACGCCTGAGCAGTGGGAAACCCAGGTTGTTTTCCAGTACTTCGCCGACCATTCCGGTGATGCTGCTGATATAGCGTCCGATGAAGCCGCCTTAGTCGAAGATGCTGCGCGCGACATTGTTTCACGTGAAACAAACGAGGGACAGCTCTCGTGGGCAACGAGCCAGCTTGATCTGTTCTCGCTGCAATCCATTCGTCGTGATCGCCTTCGCAAGATCGAGAACAGGCCGAAGGTTGATGCGGATGTGATTGCCTCCGACCCTATGCGCAGGATGGAGTATCCCACTGCCGAGGAGATTGCCAAGGCCTTCAGCCAAGAGGGTCTTGTGGGCAACCTGTATAAGAATTACGAGCCGCGCGCCGAGCAGCGAGATATGAGCACTTCGGTACGTGATGCGTTCGCTTCTGGGGACAATCTTGTGGTTGAAGCCGGAACCGGCGTCGGTAAATCCATGGCGTATCTGGTTCCTCTGGCGCTTACCGCGCAGAGAAACGGCATCACCGTTGGCGTGGCAACCAAAACGAATGCTTTGCTTGATCAGCTGGTGTTCAAAGAGGTTCCCGCGCTTGCGAAGGCGTTGCGCGCATCCGATCCCGATGCAAAGTCTTTGACGTGTGCGCCGTTGAAAGGATTCTCCCACTATCCTTGCCTTCGTAAGATTCGCAGCGTGGTGGATGACGGCGCTGCAATGAAGGAGATTCAGGGCAAAGAGCTGTCGCAAGCCCCTGCGATGGCGGCGCTGCTTTCGTTTATCGAGCAAACGGAATACGACGATATCGACGGTTTGAAGCTTGACTATCGCTTGCTGCCGCGAAAGGTGATCACGACGAGCAGCCAGGAATGCCTGCGCCGCAAGTGCCCTTTCTTCGGTAACCTGTGCTTCGTCCACGGGGCGCGCAAGCGTGCCGAAGCTGCCGACATCCTGGTTACCAATCATAGCCTGCTGTTCTGCGACATGGCCGCTGACGGCGGCTTGCTGCCGCCGGTTCGCTACTGGGCTGTCGATGAGGCCCATGGTGCCGAAAGCGAGGCGCGCCGTGCTTTCTCCATCGAGCTTGATGCTGAGAATATCCTCCGAGAGGCTCGTCGAGTAGCGGCAGATGATGCTCGTAGAAACGTGTTCTCCCGCGCGGAGCGCCGTGTGGTCCTGAACGGCGCGAAAGAGGAAAGCGAAACGCTGTTCTATACGCTCACGCAAAAAGGTAAGAGTGCGGGTGAAGCGTATCGTCAGACCGCTGAGGCTTTCTGCGCCAGCTTGAAGGGCCTGTTGTTCTTCGACACGAACCGACATGGGCGCGGCTACGAAATCGTAGAGCTGTGGGTGAACAGCGATATCCGGAGTTCCGCCACGTTCGGCGATATCGTGGACAAGGGCGTCGCGATGCGGGAATCTGCCGAGAAGCTGATCGCGGCTTGCCAGAATCTGGTGGCATATCTTGAAGACATCGAGAACGCAGCCGCGATACAGCGTGAGATAGCCGCGATGGCCATTGACTTGAAGGAACAGGTCAATGCGGTGCAGGTGATCCTTGAGGACCCCAACGAAAGCTATGCGTACGCTGCAACGCTGTGCCGGAAGAAGGACCGCGTCGGAGAAAAGCTGCAAGGCATGCCCGTTAACGTCGGCGGAAAGCTGAACGATACGCTCTATGCATCTACGCATTCGGTGATGTTCACATCGGCAACGCTGTCTGTCAACGGGAGCTTCGATGGCTTCACGAATGCTATGGGCTTGGGTCAAGGAGAGTTCTCTCCGGTCAAAACCTGCCAGCTTGATTCCAGTTACGACTTCGATAAGAACATGACGGTGTACGTTGTGGCCGATATGCCCGAGCCGAACGAGCCTAGCTATATGGCCACCCTGCAGAAGTTCCTTGTTGAGGCGCATAAAGCGCAGCAAGGTTCGATGCTCACGCTGTTCACGAACCGTCGCGAGATGGAGCGTTGCTTCGACTATGTTCAGCCTGAACTTAAAAGCGATGATTTGCGCTTGGTGTGCCAGAAGTGGGGCGTGTCGGTGAAGGGCCTGCGCGATGACTTCCTTGCCGACGAGCACTTGTCGCTGTTCGCGCTGAAAAGCTTCTGGGAAGGGTTCGATGCCCCGGGTGCAACCCTGAAAGGCGTCGTTATCCCGAAGCTCCCCTTCATGAAGCCGACCGACCCGCTCTCTTGCGAGCGTGCGGAACGCGATGACCAAGCTTGGCGACATTATGTGCTGCCCGCGGCGGTGCTTGAGGTAAAGCAGGCGGCTGGTCGATTGATCCGTCGCGCCGATGACACCGGCGCGCTGATCCTCGCGGATCACAGGTTGGTTTCGAAGAGCTATGGGAAGGTGTTCCTGAATTCCTTGCCAAGCAGCAACATCAAGGTGCTGCCCGCCGCTCAAATCGTTGCTGAATTGGCGGCAACGAACCGAGGCTGAATCCGGCGGCATATATGAGAAGACGAGACGATAAAATCGCCCGAGCAGCTCATATCAAAGAGAGGACGCACGGAACGTCCAACGAGATATCGTTCAGCGTTCTCGATGCTGCTAAATATAAGGAAACAACTCAGCGATTCAGCCTGAGGGATTTGCTTGCCGACCGCAGAGATGCAGATACTCGGAGTGTTTCACGTGAAACAGGCGAACATGTTTCACGTGAAACATCCAACCATAGGGCGTTGGCCGGTTCGCATGCTGCCAAAAGCGGTGCTCGCAGGCGGCGAAGCGGAGTCTGGTTTAAACGGAAGTCCGCTAAGCAAGCAGCCCAACGCAGTAAGGCTATCCACGCATCTGGTCATAGCGAAGAGGCTTCGTCTCAGACGCCGGCTGTTGCTAAGCGCATGTCCATCGAGCAAGAGATAGCTCGAAGAAAAGCACGTCGACGCAAGGGAAGGGTTGCTGCGGTGTCCGTTGTGGCAGCCGCCTCGTTGGCAATCATATCCGTTGGCGTTTGGGCGTGGCATTGTCAGGTCACCGAGCAGCAAGGATATGAATCCGAGCTTATGGATGCGCTGAGATTGGTTTCCGAAGCTGATGAGACCATCTTGCAAATAGACGCGATAGTGGACGATCCCTTTGCAACTGAAAGCGAAGGGAAGAGGCAAGATGTCCTATCCTCCGTCGAGCAAACCAAGCAGTTGCTGGTCGATTCCGATGGGAAGGCGCGCAACGTCTCGGAAAAGCTGTCCGATCCTTCCGTCCGCGAAGTTGCCAATCAGACGGTGATATCGATAACGGCGCGCCAAGGCATGATAACGCAAGGCATGCAGCTGGTTGAGATGTCGGAAGATGCTGAGCAGGCGGCGAAGGAATGCGACGCTGCGTGGCAGGTGGTGCTGGACGCGGATGCCAAGGTTCGCGAGGCGACAAAACTTGCCGGACGGAACGAGGTCGATGCATCTAGGGAGTGCACCTTGGAAGCGAAGGAAACGTTTTCCAAAAGCCTTGATCAGCTGAAGGTGCTTCAAGCGGATTACCAAACAGCTGATGTTTCACCGCTGATCGAGTATGTGGAAAAGCGAATGGAAGCGATGGATTTGGCCGTGCAGTCCGATGAGGCTCTCACCGCGAAAAACAAGGATGAGGCCATCGCGCGAAACGATGCTTACAACGCTGCCGAAGAGGAAGCGGCGACGATGGCTGCAGCCTTGCCAAGCGACCCGAAGCAATTGGTCAAAGATGCGTATTTCGCAACGTGGGCCGAGGTTATCAGAAGCTATGCCGGACAGCGCGCGGCTGCCGGTACCAGTGATGCAGTTATACGTGATTATTTGGGCGCGCAAGGCAAATAGCGTATACTGCAATCCGTATATGCCTTGCTGTAATTGAGGAACGAAAGGCACAAAAATGCCGGATATTAAAGAGCATATCGCATACCTGTCGCAGGAGATCGGCGCCCGTCCCGCTGGCACCGAAGAGGAACAGCAGGCTGCGTTGTACATTACCGAGCAATTCCAGAAGGAAGCAGGCTTGCCTGCTAACATCGAGGATTTCAATGGGGTCGGCGACCCTCATTTGCCTAGCATGATCTGCTGCGGTGCAGCTGTGGTGCTCGCCTTGCTGTCGTTGATCGTGCCCGTGCTGAGCATCGTCGGGGTTATCGGCTGCCTTGCGGCCGCCGGCTTGTTCGCCGCGGAGTATCTGGATAAGCCCATCATCTCGAAGCTTCTGGGGAAAGGCGTGAGCCAAAACGTTGTGGCGAAGTACGCCCCTGCAGCAGTTGAGGATGGTGAAGGCGCTCGTCGCCGAAAGGTGATCTTGGTGGCTCGTTACGACACCGGCAAGGTTCGTGCCGAGCTTGCCGGTCCCACGGCGCAGGTCATGCCGCTTGTCGGCAAAATCTCCTTCGGTGCAATGGTTGCCCTTCCCGTGCTGCTGCTCATCAAGGGCGTTGCGCTGGGGTCTTCCGAAGGTACGCTCACCACGATCTTCACGCTGCTGACCGTTATCGCAATGCTGCTCACCGCTATCCCGCTTGCTCTTGGCGCATTGCATCAGACCGCAGCCTACAACGAAGGTGCGAATTGCAACGCTTCCGGCGTTGCCGCCCTGCTTGAGCTGGCTCGCCGCATCGGTGCGGGCCGTGTGAGCGAAGCCGAGATCGCCGAGCGCGAGGACGCCCTGATGCATGGACCGGAGGCTGCGTATGAGAGCGGCCTTGTCCCTGAAGGCGCCGAGTTCGTGTATTCCTCCCACCCCCGTTCCTCCATGGAAGATGAGGAGAGCCTCATCGCCGCCAAGGCTGCAATCTCGGCGTTGTCGGGCAAGCCAGTTGACGGCATGACTGCTGAAGAGGTTGAGCGCAACCTTCAGAAGATCGAGCGACACGATCGCGAGGAAGCTGAAGAGGAAGCTCGAATGCAGCGCATGGAGGCGCGCGCCATCGAGAGCGCCCGCCGCGATGCCGAGCAGGCTCGTCTTGCGGCCGAGCAGGAGCAGCAGCAGGCTCTTGAGGCTCAGCAGGCAGAGGAAGCCGAAAAGGCTCAGGCGGAGTTCGAGGCCCAGCAAGCAGCGGCCCAGCAGGCTGCCGCCCAGCAGATGCAGGCGGCTGCGGAGCAGCAGCGCGCGGCGCAGGCAAGCGTGCCTGATTGGTATGCTCGCGCTCAGGAAAAGGCCAAGAAGCCCCGTAACGCCGAGAAGCCGGCGCAACGTTCTCGTTACGCTAGCGCTCTTGATGCCGCGGTTGCCGAAAGTGCCGGTCATTTCGCGAAGGCGAACAACATCGTGGAGCATGAGCTTGAGCGCTCCTTCGATATCGATCGCGATACCATTCGCGAGGTTCGCGCTCCACAGTGGGCGACCATTGCGCCCGTGCAGCCCGCGGTACAGCCTGAAACCGAGCAGCCGGTCGTGAACGCCGCATCCCCCGAAGTCTCCGTGAACGCGGTGTCGGCGGCTGAGCAGGCTGCGCATATGCAGCAGATCACCGTGCAGGAGGAGCTTGCCGTCCAGACACCTGTGCCGCAGCAGGCAGCACAGCCCGTGCAGTTCGAGGAGCCGCTCGAAGCGGCTTCCGCTGACGAGACCGCAGACGCAGCGCTTCAGGCGGATACTGCTGCTGCAACCTTCGCCCCCGAGTCTTCCGCTCCGGTGGCCGAGCCCGCTGCTGAGCAGATGACCGCTCAGCAGCCTGCCGCCCAGTTCGTCCCTGCGCAGGTTTCCGCACCTGAGCCTGTTCAGGCCCAAGTTGTCGCTCCTGCCGAGGTTGCCGACCCCTTCGCCACGGCGGCTACGCCCCCGATCGATGTCACGAAGCTCCATCTCGAGGATGTTCCTCCGATGGGCGACGTTCCCATGCCGGCGTTCTTGGATCCGCGAAAGGTGCAGGAAGAAGCCCAGTCCCGCCAGTCCGACGCTCCCCGCTCGGGCAATCGCGTCGATGTGACGCAGGCTGCCATCAACGAGGCCGGCCGTGTCGATGCGGCAAACGCTCCTGCGGTGCCTACGCCCGCACCTATGCCCAAACCTGCGGATGAGACGGTGCCGGAACTGCAGGCCAAGCCGCTCGATATCCCGGACGCTTCCGTGGTCCCCGCGGCTCCCGTCACTTTGCCGGAAATCTCTGCGACCACTCCGGCGGCCCCCGTTGCGGCGGCTGTGAAGCAGCGCGCTCCGCTTGCCGACGTCGAATCCGCCGGCAAGACCGCGGCACGCAGCTTGCTGAACCTGCTTCCCTCCATCGGGTCGTCCGACATCAAGGCCGCTCATGAACAGGAGGACGAAGAGGCTGAGACGTCTGGCGAGAAGAAGGATTCCAGGCCTTCCCTGCTCGCATCCCTGCCTTCGCTGTCCGGCTCCATCAAGGCGGCGGATGCGGCTCAGGCCCAGCCGGGCGTGAGCGCCGCCGCAAGCTTCGGCACCGCTGGTGCTACCGGCTCGTTCGCTCCGGTGAGCAGCGAGCTTGCCAGCACCATGGATCCCGAGGACATGTACGTTGACGATGCGGATGATTCCGCTTACGACGATCACTTCACCGAAACGGGTGCGTTTGCGGGCCCTGGCTACATGGAGATGCCCAAGTCGCGTTTCCGCCGCCTGTTCGACAAGTTCCTTCATCGCAAGGATGACGAAGAGGACACGCCGCAGGAATGGCTCGACGTGGACGACAACTTCGAGGCCCGCGCTGCCGGAAAGGCGCGCGGCGGCTGGGAGAGCTTCCAGGAAGAGCACTACGAGCAGGGCGAGTATCAGGGTGGTTACGCCGTCGAGTCCGATCAGGATGCTGCAGCGTATCCCGGAGCGACGCAGGCTCTGCCCGCTTTGCAGAGCGACGACCTTGGCGCAACTCAGGCATGGACGCCCCAGCCGATCGACGTTGAGGCAGCAGGCCAAGAGGCTTCGCAGATCGCGTACGACGATTCGTTCAACGTCGACGACGTGGCAGATGACGAGCAGTCCGGGTCCAACCGCTTCCGTCCGTGGCATGGCGGCGCTTACTCCGCACGTCGCATGGAGAACAGCAACCTGTCCTCTGAGGAGCTTGCTGACGAAGCGGCCGCGGCGGCCGTGCCCACGCCTGTCGAGCTCAACGAGGAGCTCAACGAGGTGTATCAGTTCCGCAACCCCGACATCGATGCCGAGGTGTGGTTCGTGGCCCTGGGTTCCGAGCTTGCTCAGAATTCCGGCATGAAGGCGTTCCTTGAGGCTCATCAATCCGAGCTGCGAGGTGCGTTCATCGTCGATATCGATGCTATCGGCGCCGGCGATCTGACCATGATCGAGCGCGAGGGTTTCTTGAAGCCCTCGAAGGCGTCGTCGCGTATGAAGCGCTACATTCGCAAGGCTTCGCAGGCTACCGGCACCAAGGTGGCATCCGGCGCGCTGCTCGGCGAGGAAAGCGCTGCTTCGTATGCGGCGAAGCATGGCTGCCAGGTTACCCATCTGGTGGGCATGGAGGGCGGCAAGCCCGCGTTGTATGGCCAGCAGGACGACATCGTCGAGAACATCGACGAGAAGAAACTGGCCTCCAACGTGGACTTCCTTATGGAGTTGTTGAAGAATATGTAAGGCCTGTAACATGCTCGTTATCTGACTGGACGGCCGCTGGCCTATAATTTCAGCCCGCACGAGCATGAACTGAAAGTGCATTCACCGATTCACGGCGATTGCACTCTTATACGGCAACTAGAGAGGTTTACTATGGCTATCGAGGCATATTGCGTGAAATGCAAGGCAAAGAAGATCATGAAGGATCCCGTTGAGGGCGTCACGAAGAACGGCAAGCCTATCACGAAGGGCAAGTGCCCTGACTGCGGCACCACCATCTGCCGCATCGGCGCTGCAAAATAGCATATCGTTTGAGCAACAACCAGCAATGCCCGCCTCGCGCGGGCATTGCTGGTTTTGAAGCGGCGGGAATGAATGACACGAAAGGAAGGGAGCGTAATGGGCGGCACGCAGAAAATCGACCTGTACGAGAATTTCAAGAGCATCAATTCTATCGATGCTGAAAAGTACAAACGCTACGATGTGAAGCGCGGCCTGCGCAATGCCGATGGAACCGGCGTGCTGGCGGGTTTGACGGGCATCTCCAACGTGCATGGCTACGTCATGTCCGATGGCGAGAAACGCGCCGACGAGGGCGAGCTGCGCCTGCGCGGGTACGACCTATACGACCTTCTGGGCGTTGATGCGAAGGATCGCCGATTCAACTATGAAGAGGTGTCCTATTTGCTGCTGATGGGCGAGCTTCCCACGGAGCAGCAGCTTTCCGACTATATCGCCACCATCGATGCTCAGCGCGAGCTGCCCGATGGTTTCACCGCGTCCATGATCATGCGCAACACCCCTCCCGACATCATGAACGTGCTGGCTCGAACCATCCTGCTTTTGTACGCTTATGACGAAAACGCCGAGGATCGATCCGTCCAGCACGAGATCAGCACCGCCATCTCCCTCATCTCCCGCCTGCCCCGCATTATGGTATTGACGTACTATGCGATCCGCGCGCGTTACAACAACGAGTCCATGATCATGCATCGTTTCATCCCGGGTCAGTCCACGGCGGAGACCATTCTGTCCATGCTGCGCCCCGACAGGCAGTTCACACCTGAGGAAGCGCGCATGCTCGACATCATGCTGTGCCTGCATGCCGAGCACGGTGGCGGCAACAACTCGTCGTTCACCACGCACGTGCTGACGTCCGCCGATACGGACGCGTACTCCACGTACGCGGCGGCGATCGGGTCGCTGAAGGGTCGCAAGCACGGTGGCGCGAACCATCAGGTTCTGGCCATGCAGAAGGAGATCAAGGACAACGTCGTCAATTGGGAGAACGATGACGAGGTTGCCGCGTATCTCGCTAAGATCGTGAACAAGCAGGCTTACGACAAGAGCGGTCTGGTTTACGGCATGGGCCATGCGGTATACACGCTGTCCGACCCCCGCGCCGTCATCTGCAAACGCTTCGCCGAGAAGCTGGCCATGGGCACTGAATTCGAAGCTGAGTTCCGTTTGCTCGAGAAGATTGAGCGTCTGGCACCCGAGGTGATCCTCAATGAGAAGGGCACGAGAAAGGACATGTGTGCGAATGTGGACATGTACTCTGGCTTTGTGTACTCCATGCTGGGCATTCCGGAGGATCTGTTCACCCCGCTGTTCGCCTGTGCTCGCATGTCGGGCTGGGCTGCGCATCGCTTCGAGGAAATCGTCTCGGGCAAGCGCATCATCCGTCCCGCGTACAAGTCGATCTACAGCAAGAAGCGCGCGTATATCCCTATGGACGAGCGCTAAGCGCAACGCAACGCAAAACCCTGTTGAAGCGCCCGGATCGATTCCGGGCGCTTTTGTGTTGTTTCGGAACGAGTAAGTAGGCGAAAGGGTTGAAGGTTACATAAAATAGAAGCATTCAACATGCAATTGAAAAAGAAAACGCCCGGGGACCCGGGCGATAGCATTCTGGCGGAGGAAGTAGGATTCGAACCCACGGAACCTTGCGGCTCAACAGTTTTCAAGACTGCCGCCTTCAACCACTCGGCCATTCCTCCATGTAGCTTGCTAGGATACCATATAATGATGCTTATGAATGACGAAGAATACATGCGCATGGCGCTTGAGGAGGCGCAACGTGCGGCGGCTATGGGAGAGGTCCCCATCGGCGCCGTGGTTGTGTACCACCCTATCGACAAAGCAACGCGTCGACCGCTTGCCGAGCCTCGCGTGATTGCGCGGGCATGCAACATCCGCGAGACGCAGCAAGATCCCGCAGGGCATGCGGAGTTCGTTGCCATGAAGATGGCGGCGGCCGAACTTGGCGTGTGGAGGCTTACGGGTTGCACGGTGTACGTGACGTTGGAACCGTGCATCATGTGCGCCGGGCTCATGCACCAGGCTCGGGTCGACCGATGCGTGTTCGGTGCGCCCGACCCGAAAGCGGGTGCTTTGGGCACGCTGTATTCCATTCACGAGGATAAGCGCCTCAACCATACATTCGACGTAAAGGCCGGCGTGCTGTCCGAGGAATGCGCAACCATATTGCGAGAATTCTTCAAGGCACGTCGAAAGAAACGAACGGAGCAGCAGTGATGCAGCAAGACGAAAAACAGAATGTTTCACGTGAAACATTGGAAGGGTCCGTGGACATGCTCGACATTGCCCGCGTTGCCCAGGATGTGGAAGCGCGTGAGTTTGCCGGTATGGGTTCGCTCAAGCTGGTTGCCCCGGCGAAGGTGAATCTGTACCTGAACGTCAAGGGCGTACGCGATGATGGATACCACGAGGTGTCCACGACGATGCATGCGCTGATGCTGCATGACGTGCTGCGTATGAAGATCATTCCGGGCACCGGTGAAGCGGTGAAGCTGACCACGCGCAGCTTCGAGGGGTTGGCTCCCTTAGATGTCGACCCGCAGGACAACATCGTGGTGAAGGCCATCTTGAAGTTGGCGGAGGCATTTGGCCGCACGCTGGGCGAAGAGGAAACGATGCGCGTGCATCTCGAGAAGCGCATCCCCGTCCAGGCGGGCCTGGGCGGCGGCTCGTCGGATGCGGCGGCGGCGCTGTTGGGCTCGGCGGTTCTGTGGGGCGAAAGCGTTTTGGATCCGCGAATCAAAGAGGTTGCCGCTCAGCTGGGTGCCGACGTGGTCTTCTTCTTGCAGGGTGGTTGCGCACTTTACGACGGCATCGGCGAGAATCTGGTTCACACGCTCAAGCCGATGAACGACTTCCTGGTGCTGGTGAAACCCGAAGGCGGCGTTTCCACGGCCGAGTCCTACAAGAAGATCGACGAAGACCCTCAGCCTATTTCAGCGGAGGACGCGGAAGCCGCGGAATCAGCGGAGTATGCGATGAGCGTGCCGCTGCTGAACAACATGGCGAAGGCCAGCGAGCAGCTGAATCCGGGGATCCGCACCGTGCGCGAGTGGCTGCAGGAGCAGCCGGGCGTATGCAACGCCATGATGTCCGGCAGCGGCGCCGCAGTGTTCGCGGTATGCGATTCCTTTGCATCGGCGGCCAAGGTGGCAACCGATGCGCAGGCCAAGGGATGGTGGGCTCGCACCACCACGTTCGGCCCCTTCAAGGCGACGCTTACCACGAATTGCTAGACAAACCTCGCGGGGCAGAGGATTCCAGCGTGGCAATGTAGTTTATGCTGTATCCACGGTCGGAGCACCTCTCCTAGAGGGCTTTTCGGCCTTGCAAGGGTTTGGACTGCGATGTGCAGAGAAGCGCGATCTTCAAGGTCGCGTAATGCAGGCAACCGGTAGAAGGAGGAAGCCATGACGGCAGCAATCATCCTTGTCGCGATAGCCGTAGTGCTCATCGTGCTCATCATCGCGCTCTATAACAAGCTGGTGAAGCTTCGCAACATGGTGGACAACGCTTGGGCGCAGATCGATGTGCAGCTTCAGAGGCGTTTGGACCTTATCCCGAACGTGGTGGAAACCGTGAAGGGTTACGCGCAGCACGAAAGTGCTACGCTGGATGCCGTGACGCAGGCTCGTGCGGCTGTGGCGAGCGCAAGCACTCCCGAGGGCCGCATGGGGGCCAACAACCACCTTACCGAGACTCTGAAAAGCTTGTTCGCGGTGGCGGAAGCCTATCCCGACTTGAAGGCGAACGCCAACTTCCAGCAATTGCAGGCCGAGTTGTCTAGCACCGAGGACAAGATCAGCTACATGCGCCAGAGCTTCAACGATACGGTGATGAAGTACAACACCGCCATTCAGACGTTCCCGGCCGTGCTTTTCGCAGGCATGATGGGATTCAAGGAGCGTCCGAGCTTTGCCGCTGAGGAGGGCGCTTCCACCGCGCCGAAGGTGACGTTCTAGCATGGTTGCAAGGCTGACACGCATCATACCGCTGCTGCTATTACTGGCTTTCGTGGCCGGCGTGGTGTATGTGGTGGCGGCATGGCGTTATTCGCCGGCGCGGGCGAAGGAGATCCTTATCAAGGCCTTCACCGTGTTGAACGTGGCGCTGGCCGCGTTCTTCGGCCTGGCAAGTTTATATGCGCTGTCGGAGGGCAACGGCGATGTGCTGGATTTAACGCTCTCGTTCATGGTCACGGCGTTGGTGGCGCTTGGGATCACGCGGATATGCCGAGCCGTGTTCCTGAAACACAACCCCTCGTATCGGATGAAGCCGATGAAGACGAAGCGTTTGCGACGCTGGCCCTGGCCTTGGGGAAGAAGATAGATTGCGTAGGCGCCCAGTTTCGGGCGCCTTCTTTTTAATATGAGCAGGACATTGTCAATAGGCAATGAAAGGCCAAGGGCGA
>ERZ1034984.758-NODE-758-length-34680-cov-13.875697_pt1 | contig 34680 bp, 47 predicted proteins | sample MGYA00520589_ERZ1034984 | MGnify/ENA primary metagenome ERZ1034984 (study PRJEB33766, sample SAMN09781790) | gut metagenome | biome: gut microbiome | host: Homo sapiens | place: Madagascar | study: EMG produced TPA metagenomics assembly of the PRJNA485056 data... | reverse complement strand
TAAAAGAAAAAGAACGAAAAATTGACGACGTTATAAATGAATTACCCGAAAGGCTACACGAACCACTAAGAGAATTTGTAAAAATGCGTAAGGCTATTAAGAAGCCTGTAACAACTCACGGGCTTGACCTCTTGATTAGCAAATTACGCAAATTATCGGACGGTAGCGCAAAAAGGGCTGTGATGATAGTAAATAAATCTATTGCCAATAGTTGGCAAGGCTTCTTTGAATTAAAAGAAGAAGATGAAGAATTATTAGCAAGTGAAACTCATAATAGCGATTGTCCTTATTGCCACGGTTCGGGAGTTATCCTTGAAATAGATGAGAACGGGGAAGAGGTAGCAAGAATTTGTAAATGTCAAGGGAGATAAAATGCAAATATCAATGTTTGAGGGGAAAAAGCCTTTTAAGATAACAAAACCTTTGCGGCTTATAGAATTATTCGCGGGTATCGGAGCGCAGGCGAAAGCGCTTGAAAATCTCGGGATTGAGTTCGAGCATTATCGGATATGCGAATTTGATAAATATGCGGTTTCAAGTTACAACGCCGTTCACGGAACGAATTTCGGAACAAGCGACATAACAAAAATTCACGCAGAGGATTTGGGGATTGTTGAAACCGATAAATACGAATACATAATGACCTATTCGTTCCCTTGCACGGATTTATCTACGGCAGGAAGACAGGCGGGGATGAAAAAAGGAAGCGGGACAAGAAGCGGCTTATTATGGGAAGTGGAAAGGCTTTTAACGGAAATGAAAGAACTTCCCCAAGTTCTTGTAATGGAAAACGTTCCCCAAGTTATAGGTAGCAAAAATATAAAATATTTTGCAGAATGGGTTTCGTTTCTTGATAATCTTGGGTATCATTCAAAATGGGGAATATTAAACGCAAAAGACTTCGAGATACCGCAAAATCGTAGACGGTGCTTTATGGTAAGTGTTTTAGGAGATTATTACTACAATTTTCCTATCGAAACGATACGAACAAAACCGCTAATAGATTTTTTAGAGTTTGACAAAAAATACATTATAGACCCAGTAAAATTAACTCAAACTCAAAAAAACTGTATATCGCATATTTCAAACGAAACGTTTTCTAAAGCAATTAGAATCGGAGGGCTTAAAAGCCGCGACAGGCACGAGTGGGCGGTATATTCTGTCGAATTAAGGCAGTCTGGAAAATTTATCAAAAATAAATCTCTTTGGATAAAGAATCTAAGCAAAACGATTTGCGTTTGTCATCTTAATTCTTATACGATAGACGGTAAAACATATTTCGATTATTCGCCGAAAGAATGTTGGCGGCTTATGGGATTTGATGATGAAAGTTTTTTTCGGGCAGAAGAAAAAGTAAGTTCTTCACAACTTTATAAGCAAGCGGGAAATTCCATAGTTGTCACCGTTTTAATGGCAATCTTCGGGCAAATGTTTGATATAAAATGGGGAAACAAGATAAACGAAGCCGTAGAAAAAATAATTTATAAAAGTTAAAAACTATCTCAAAACGGTTGACATATATATCCTAATGGTGTATAATATAGACAGAAATTGAGAAAGGGCGCAGCCCAAAGGAGCAAAAAATGTTTAAAATAACGTATAGCAGAAAAAATCAGATTACGCGGTGCGAGTATGAAACGACGGAATATTCGTTGTTTAAAAAAACGTTGGAAGAGTTAGCCAACGACGGCACAACGTACAATATAACGATAGAGCAATTCAGAGTGTGACGAATACACAGTTAAAACAAAACCGACCGTCGGCGGTATATCCGACGGAAAGGTAAAACTATGAAAACATATAGAATCAGCGAAAAGGACATAGAGGGTATGAAACCCGTAGCGACAGGATATAAAATATTTCCGAACGATTTTGTTTCCCACGGATATGATTACAAAGACGAAAACGGGAACGTAGTCGGGACAATTCATAAAATAGACGGGGATATAAAAGAATGTAAATGGGGTTTACATTTTAGCAAACTGCCTCACGAGTGTTTCAATTTTTATGAATCAGTACAATGGAATAAATTTGCAAAAATAGAGGCATACGGCGAGGTTATAGACAGCGACAAAAAAAGTGTTACGAATATTATTAAAATTGTCGAAGTGATAAATTTTGATGATTTTGTAGAATTGTGCCAAAAAGAGTTACAAGAGAATATAAGTGGCGGCAACGATATATGGGGCGGCAACTATATAAGGGGCGGCAACGATATATGGGGCGGCAACAATATATGGGGCGGCAACGATATAAATGGCGGCAACAATATAAGGGGCGGCAACTATATATGGGGCGGCAACAATATATGGGGCGGCAACAATATATGGGGCGGCAACAATATAAATGGCGGCAACTATATATGGGGTGCATTAGATTGTGAGGGTATATCACGCTGTATTTTTTGTTATAAAAAAAGCGGGAAACTAATGGCGTTTAATAAAAAAATTACCGAGAAAAGATTTAATGAAATATACGAAAAAATATGGTCGTTTGGTTGGTACCCTAAATTCAACAATTCCGAGGAATTAAAAGGTAATTTAGAATGGTACGAAACAAATATTCCTGCGATAGTACGGGTAGATAATAAACGTGCGTGGAGTTTTATGCCGGAAGAAATGAAAAAATATATTCAGTCGTTGCCTGAATATAACGAAAAGATTTTCAATAAAATCACAGGCGATATAAAAAAATAAATTATTGGGGGGATAATATGAACAGCAATCAAAAACAATGCAATCGTATTTTGTCGTATTTAGAACATAACGACAGCATAACGTCGTTAGAGGCGTTAAAGGAATTAGGTATATTCAGATTAGCGTCGAGGATTAGCGAGTTAAAAATAAAGCACGGATATGAAATTCCGTGCGAATGGGTAAAAATAACAAACAGATACGGCGAGGAGTGCAGGATAAAAAGGTATTTCAAACCGATAAAAAAAGAGGAGCAATATGAATTCACAGGACAAAAAGAAAATTGAGCACGCATTTTATTTTTACGAAACGGAAATAAAAAAGTATTATCAGTCCACGGTCGATTTTGCGGAAAGCGGTTTAGCAGTTGACTATTCACGGGAACGGGTAGCGTCATCGGCAACGAACGCCAGGGAAACGAGATTATGCGGTATAATAGATAAAAACAATCCGTCCGAATGGTGTAATGTAGTTAAAAATACATTGATAACCTATCATAAAAAACCCGAGGAGCAAATAATCATACTACATTATTTCAACTGTAAACCAAATTCAGAGGTATCTAAAATAACGGGAATACCGTTGCCGACGGTGTATAGGAAAATCAAAGATGTTTTGGAAGCCGCCGAGGAATGGGCAAAGGAGTTCGGGCTATTATGATGAGCAAAGCGAATGAATTATTGCAGGAATTATCGGCAAAGATAATTTTAAGCAATCAGGGTAAAATGAAATTTACAGCGACGGAAGCGTATGGGTTAGTAGAAAAAATACACAAAGAGATAGCAGACATACGCCCGACAGAAACGACAATGGAGCATAGAGAAGAGGGAAAGAAATGTTAGATTTCTATCTTAAACTAAAAATCATAGGGGCAGTAGTTATATTAGGACTTTTAATAGTCTGCGCAATAGGTTGGATAATCCATATCAGCAGGAATAAATAAGGAGAGAAAAGACAATGGATATTGAAAAGAGAATTAAAGAGATTCAAAATAAATTATGGCATAGCACAAGGAGATTTGAAAAAGGGATTAGAAAACTTTCCGTTAAAATCGCTTGCTGGGAAAGTGTGATAGAGAAGATACAAAGGGAACTTGTCGACTGCAAAAAGCGAAAGCGGTTATACGATGATTTTAATAAAATGGGAGAAGAAATGAAAAAAAGAAAGAGCGATATTGAAACGTTCGCTAAAAAGATAGTAGATGAGGCGCAAGTTAAATTGAAATGTGATAATAAAGGTATTTGTTATCACAGAGATTATATTATTAGCGAAGACGCATTTTTAAGGATATTAAAGGAGATAAGGGGTAATGAATGACATAATAAATCACCCGTCGCATTATACGGACGGGAAAATAGAAGTCATAGATTTTATCGAAGATAAACAACTAAATTTCCATCGGGGTAACGCTATAAAATACATAACGCGTGCGGGGAAGAAAAACAAGGAAACCGAAATCGAGGACTTAGAAAAGGCGTCGTGGTACATAAACAGAGAAATTCAGAGGTTGGAAAAACTGAAAAAGAACAAAGACAGAAAGCAGGTCGATTATGAGAGGTAAAATCATTATATCGTTGTTTATGTGTTTAATAGTCGTTCTGACATTCATTTTTGTGTTGTTACGGCTGTTAAACCTGATAAGTTGGGGTTGGATATGGGTAATCTGCCCAGTATGGATACCCGCGGCAATACTACTATTAGCAACGCTAATATTGATAATAATCGGAATATTTACGGATTTTAAGGAGTAATTATGGATAAAGAATGTCGAGATTTAACCGATGAAAGACTATCCCCGTTAAATAATTATACAAATTTGATTAAGGGCTTGAAGAATAACGGTATGATAAGAATAGAATATAAACACGAAAGGTTGGCTCCTGGCGTTTCCTCTTTAGTAGAGAAATATGTTGCCGAAGTGGTAAATGCGAGAGACGATTTTTTCGTTGAAGCCGTTATAAGAGAAGCAAAAGCGGCGGGGGGGACTTGCCTTGACTTAATAGATAAAGATTTCATTGTTTCAGCAATAAAGCGCGAACAAGAAAGGAGAAAAAACGATAATAAGTTTTTAGAAAATATGAAAAACGTTCTTGAAATCGAAAAACGCAATGCCGTCAAAGAGTTCGCGGAAAAGTTAAAAACGAAAGCATTTGACAAAGATATGTTTAACGATTGGGCGGGAGCAACGTATGTTGTTCTTGTTCGAGAAATCGACAAACTTTTAAAGGAGTATGAGCAATGAAAAGTGTACTGCTTTCAATTCGCCCGCAATGGGGTGAGAAAATAGCAAGCGGCAAAAAGACAATCGGGGTTCGCAAATCTGCACCGAAAGAAGTACCGTTTAAGGCTTATATTTATTGTTCTTACGGCGATATGAAAACAAATTATTACCTCAATGGCAGGGGCAAAGTAATCGGCGAGTTTATCTGCGATAAGGTTTATTCGATAAAAAATCAAGGCAACAGTTTTGTTGTGGCAAACGAAGAACAGGGCGTAACGAACGAGATTGCCCGTCAAAGTTGTCTTGATTATGACGATATGGTTGGTTATTTGGGCAACAAAGACGGCTACGGCTGGCATATATCCGACTTAAAGATTTACGACAAGCCGAAAGAGTTGAGTGAATTTAGAAAAGCGGGTTTTATGACGGAAGAAGAGTGGCTTTTCAATCTTTATCCGAATACTCATTGCCATTATGAAGCGTGGGCAAAAAAATTTGAAATTACCCGTCCGCCGCAGTCGTATATGTTTGTTGAAGAGGTAGAACAATGATACAATCGCGGGGCGGCGCGTTTGTAAATATAAAACATTATCCTTTTCGGTTGCAAAATAGTTTTACCGCCCTAAAACTAAAAATTTTCAAAATTTGATTGACAATGTCCGGAATATGTGATAATATAATATTGTGAAATATTATAAATCGTTCCGAAAACACGGGGCGATTATTTTTTTAAGGAGTAATTATGAAGAAAGAAGATTTAAAAGTTGTAAAAGAAGAACAGCCGAAAGAGGAAATTAAAGCGTTGATGAGAGAGGATATAAAGGCTGAAATTGAAACGGTCACGAAAAAAGGAACAAATTTGCAGAAATATATTTATTCGGAAGAGGGGAAAAAAGAGCCGTTCGCATTGCGTAGGTTAAAAATGGAACAATTCAACAACTATTGTGCGCTGATAGAATGTTTACAAGCGCAGTTGAGTGTATTAGAATAAAGAGGACTTAGATATGGCATACGATAGACGCAATAATGTTGGCACATTAGCGGGCAGAGTAAATAAGAAACGCGGAGGGGCGACGAAGACAGGCGCAGGCGGAAAACCGTAAGAATATGATAAAAATACAGGGCAATACGGGAACGGTAGCGGAGCGAGCAAAAAGACAAGCACAGACAAAGAGCGTAAATTTGAAAATTTAGCAAGAAAAGTCGAGGGGCGCGCACCGTTGCCCGAGCCGAACGGAATAACGGAAACACACAAGCCGACAAAGTTTCGTGACGCTATGGTTAGAGCAAAGGATAGCATAGCACCGTCAGAGCGGTGGCGTGTAGACGTGCATAGTGCCGGCGAGTACGACAAGGACAGAATGTATATGTCTACGGGCGGCTCGTGTGTCGCGATAGAGCCTAATGGCAATATCGTTTCGGTGTGTAAGCGTGCCGAAGATAGTAGTATCAGGGGCAAAGACCTGATAAGTTTTGCGGTTAAAAATGGCGGCGACAGACTGGACGCGTTTTCAGGTTTATATGGGTTCTACACAAAACAAGGTTTTGAGCCTGTGAGTTGGGTTGAGTTCGATGAAAAGTATGCGCCCGACGGTTGGGATAAAACACGAGATACGCCCGAACCTGTAATATTTTTCAAGTATACGGGAAAAATAACGCAAGAAAGACTGGACGAATTTATTAAAAGGGTAAAGCCAGCCGAAGATTACGACGCGGCAAAGGCTATAAGGGACAGGGAGATTAAGAAATGAAAATGACATTTGAAGAATACAGAGAAGCCGTAATAAAAAAATGCAAAGACGACTATTCTGATTTTTGCAAGAAGTGGGAAAAAGAACTCCAAGAAGCGATTGAAGATTTCGACAAGAGAAAAGTGTTTGAAAGTGCATATAAAACAAATGAGAGCATTTCGGGGCAAGCGTATTGCCTGATGATGTGCATTTAACAATATACGAATTAGAGCATATAGCGGAATAAGGAAGTAAAAGGTAATGGCAAAATTAACGGGTAGACAAAAATCGGCAATAATCGCCCGTTATTTAGCGGGAGAGAGTATAAGCAATTTAGCGAAAGAGTATAACGTAACATATCAGGCACTTGCAAAGCAAGTGAAAAAAGAGAAAGTTCAAGAACGTTTAAAAAGTTCAAAGATTGAACAAGAGATGACAATGCTTGCGTTTATGCAAAGTAAAAGAGAACAAACGCAAGAAATCATCGACGCTTTATTTGCAAGGCTTGAAGAGAAAATGGACAAAGCCACTTTCAAGGATTGTGTAGCAGGAATTAAAGAACTTGCAGGGTTATATCTTGAAAGGGAAGAGAAGACAGGCGAAACAGAGCAAGCAACTCCTATAAATATAGTAATACAAGATACGAGGAAGAATGATGAGTAACGTCGTTCTTCCTCTTTTGTATTATCCTTTATTAGACGATAACATTTCAGAGATAGTAGAACCGTCAGGGCGTTGTAGTGCAAAGACTACAAGTAACGAGGTAGTTGCTATCACTAAAATGCTTGAAAGCAAGTATAATAATATTTGGTATTGCAGAGCCGAAAAAGGTGATATAAGGTCAACGATATTCTCGTCTATGATAGCGACTATACAGTTGATGAACGCAGAGAAGTATTTCGTATGGTCGTTAAGTCCTTATAGAATAACGTGTATACGCACGGGCGCGATATGTTATTTCGACGGTATAAACGGTAAGACCGATGACGATATTACGGCAACAAAAGGCTTTACCCCGTGGTCGAGAACATTGGCAATGTGCATATTAGACGAAGCAGACCAAGTAAAGCACCCGAATCACATAACCGCGTGGGAAAGCACAGCGGTTCGTTTCTTGCGTGATAACGGTAAAATGGTATTTGCATATAACCCGCCAATGGCTAAGAATCATTGGGCGCATTTATTTTTTGCAGATAAGATAAAGAACGGTGCGACAAAGATTTATGCGACGTGGGAAGATATAATCACGCTATTAAACCCGAAAACCATTGCTTCTATCGAAAAGTATAAACACGATGAGCCTGATTATTATAGATATTGGTATTTAGGCGAGCCTGTACTATTCAAAGGAATGGTTTATCCACAGTTCGATAGGAATAAACACATAACTAATCTCTATACGCATTTAGCACACGGTGATAAAGTTATGGAGTTAATCCTCGGCGTGGATGAGGGTTCTATATTCGATAGTACCTGTGTTACTCCGCTTGCTATTATGTATAGCGGAATAGCGATTGCATTAGGTTGTTTTGAAAACGACCCGGTAAAGACAGGAGCGCAAGCACCGAGCGAACAATCAAGGGATTTAATCAAGTATAGAGATAGATTACTTACAAAGTTTAATTTCTTGCAATACGTACCGAGGCGTTGGAACTTCGAGTGCGCAGAAGCAGGGCAAAACCTTATGAACCAACTCATAGCAGACACAGGCGGTACTGAAAACTGTATGCCTGTAAGGAATAAAAACATTATGGGCGACGTTAAAAGGGTTAGGTCAATGCTTAACGAAAGGGTTTTATTGTTTCATATGGATTACAACGACAACGACCCTGACAGTTGCGAGAAACTAATGAGCGACCTTGAAAATTATGTTTTCGATGAAAAGACGAACGAAATTAAGAAAGGTCAGAGAGATGACACGATAGACAGCCTTGAATACGGCACTAAGTTGATTTACGATATGCCTATTCAAACTATATAATAAGGAGTTAATATGGCGCAAGCGACAACTAATACGGCGGTGATAAAAGCACCGAGCCGTAAATTATTCGCGCCTATGTTCAGAGCACGTTGGCAAAATATGCAGAACATAGTCAATGACAGCGCGTTTATAGATATGATACCTGAACCGTATCTGACATATTATACAGCGGTAATAAGACAGTGCTTGCAATGGTCGCGCGGGTTTGTTCCTATGCTCCATAGAAGCGACTTCTTCTCAACGGGAATGGGTTACACTGTTTGTGAAATCCTTACAAGAGAGAGTTTAAGCGGCGGATATAGAATAGAAACGCAAGACCCCGAAGCATTGAAGAAAATGGAAGAGTGGGAAGCGAAAGCGCACCTTAACGACGAATTATATCGTATGTTTTGGAACTCTACCGCAGGCGGGAACTCATTATTGACCTTAACGCCTGTCGACGGAGATATTTACTTAACCGCTTATCCTATCGACCGTTGCATATTCCAAATAAACAGACGCGGCGCGGTAACGTCCTGTATGATACTGAATAGGTTCACGGCAGGCGAAACCTCTTATTATGCAAAAGAAACAAGACGAGTTTATCAAGGCAAAGGATATTACCGAGTAAGACTTGCAGAGGGAACAATAGTAACCTCTCCGACTTGGACGGGAAGTTATTGTAAACAGGTTCCCGAAGAAATCCAAGAACAGTTTGCATATACTTATGGCGATATAGAATTAGGAAAATGGTATGAACTTCCCAAGGGAATAAGCAATATCGGCGTTTATAACGTTAAGAACAAGAGCGTTGCCGCGCAGATAGCAGATTTACCCGGTTATGGCGATAGTTCTTTATACACAGCCTTAGACATTCTTTATTCAATCGATTATAACTATACGCAAGCGCAAGTGGATATGTACAAAGGCAAATCCATTGTGCTTATACCGAAACAGTTCAGTTCCGCTACGATAAACACGAGAAACAACGTTGTAGACGGAATGAGTTTCTCCGAAACGATAAGAAGCGCGGAATTGTCCGACGATTTCTATACAGAAGTAACGACACCTAACGGCGAGCCTGTTAAACCTACGTTCGTACAAGCGGATTTAAGAGGCGAAGCGCATAAATATATCAGAGACGCTGATTTAGAATTGCTTGCAAGTAAAGTAGGATTAAGTTCCTCTACGCTTGCAAACCATTTGACTTATAATACGAGTAAGACCGCGACCGAAGTCCGCAGCGAACAGGACACAACAGAAAGCACCGTAAACGCTAAAAGAGATTTAGCAAGAGAGCCGATAAACCAAATGCTTACAGACGTAGCAAGATTTTACGGTTTCGATTGTCCTATCGAATTGAATTGGGGCAGAGCGGGAGCGAACACAAGCACCGAAAACCAAGAACTCTTAGCAGATTATCAAGCAGGGACGTTGCCTTTAAGGCGTTATCTTAAAAAGCGTTGGTCTGATTTATCGGAAGAAGAAGTCGAAGCGTGGGCGCAAGAGATAGAAGAAGAGCAGAAAAAACAGCAAGTAAACTTCGGTGAATTTTACCCCGAGGGGGTGAACAATGAAGATAGCGAACAGACCGCTGAACAAGCAAGCGATAATATTAGAGGAAGCGGAAGCGCAAATCCGTTTAATAGTTAAAAACGATTATCTTTCCAAAACTCCCAAGAACATTATCGACGGGAAGATACGAAAGGTAATCTTTGACGCGGCTAAGCAAATAAAAATCCCTGCTTTGAGAGAAGTGGGGATTAAAAGCCTTATCGCTTTCTATAATAGACAATGGCGAACTATTCAAATGCTTGGTGACCCTGTTATTCTGTTGTTATTAAACAATCTGACCGATAAAACACGGGCTGAAATCGACAAAGCGAAAGACATTAAGAAGTTGCAAGACAAAGGTGTCTTTACCGAATATGAAAGCCAAGCGCGGCTTTTAGGCGTGCCTTTGAGAGAATATGCCGACAAGTATATGAAAGACAGAGTTCAACCTGTTATGAAAAGGCTTGCGGAAATACAACCGTTAGACCCTGACAGAGACGATAGGAAAGTATCGTTAAGAGCCAGGGCAGAAATGGAAGTTCGATATCAATCCCACGTCGATGAGATAGATAATCTTAAACAGGACGGCGTAAAACTCGTTATTTGTAGCGTTCACGCGGACTGTTCAGAGCGTTGCGCTCCTTGGCAAGGAAAAGTTTATAGCCTTGACGGAACGACGGGAACGACCGATGACGGAAGAAAGTTTGTGCCGTTAGAGATAGCGACGCAAAGGAACTTCACAAAAAAAGGCGTGCCGAATGGCTTAATGGGTTTTAATTGTAGGCATTACTTAACCCCTTATAAAACAGGCTTTTATTTTCCTAAGCCTAACGCGGCAGAAGAGCGAAAGGAATATGCCATTACTCTTAGACAACGACAGTTAGAAAGAAACGTGCTGAATTGGCGAACGAGAGCATTAGAAAGCGCGACAAAAGAAGAGTACCAAAAGGCTAAGCAAAAAGCGAAGTTTTGGAACAGCGTGTATATAAAGTATTCACGCGATAATGAACGGGCATATTACCCGTCAAGAACAAAGATACTGTAACCGCTAAGCGGTAAGTAAATAATAAAGGAGATACAGCAATGTTTGGAAAAAAGAGAACGCTTGACGAAATCTTAAAAGATATTGCTAACCTTTCGGACGAAGATAAGGCTAAGATAAAGGACAAAATGGAAGACCTTTATAAAGCCGAGGACGAAAGAGAGGTTGACAAAATCGAAGAGGACAAAGCGGAGAACGCCGAAACCGAATCCGAGAAAAAGGAAGAGGTAAAGGAAGAAAGCGAAGAAATCGGCAAAGACGTAGACGAAACCGAGGACGAGGTTGAAGAGGACGAAAAGGAAGAATCCGAGCAGACCGAAGAACCCGACGAAGAAGAGGCTACGGAAGAAACCGACGAGGAAACCGAAGAAGTCGAAGAAGAGCCGCAAGAAGATAAAACCGACAAACTCGGCGAAATCCTCGATAGACTTTCAAAGATAGAAGCGGCAATACAGGGTTTTAACAGAAAACCGAAAGAAGCAGACAGCGAGACCGCGGATAAACTTTCCGCTCTTGATAGAAAATTTAATTAAAAGGAGAACAAAGACACTATGGCAAAAGTAATTTCTACTTACGGTACTGCCGAGAATTTCGTGTCTTCCGCGCTCTTGGGATTAGGTGCAACCGATACCGACCCCAACGGAAGATTTTATCTCGACGGTAATATGGTAAATGCCGAACTTTCCAACGTAATCGCAGAAGCGATTTACATTCAGGAAATATTCAGAGACGGACAGAGCGTTACGGGCAAATACACGACCGACCGCAAAGCGGGTGCGATTCGCGTTATGCTCGATACTCCCGTTCCGTTTTCTTCGAGAACCGTCGCTTACGGCGGCAGAGAGGGTACGCTCGGTAACGCAGGCGTTATCAACGTAAATCCCCCGCTTCTTCCCTCTAACGACGAATTTATGGTATACCTTAACCAGGTCAACGACCAGGCTATGTTATTCCCTGACCTTAGCAAGGAATACATTCCGCTTGACGTTATGGCTAAAAAGGTTGCGGGATATGCTAAGAGCGTTGCTCAGGACAGGTCGGCTTCGACTTTGGCTGAAATCATCGCTTATGCGTTCTTCCGTGCGCTTAACGAGGGCGAAAACCTTTACAACATAGCAGACCTTAACGCTGAAAACGCGTATGCGACTGCTTGTAACGACATTAACGCTAAAATGGACAACGGCGACCCCGTTCAGGGCGCGTTCACTTACGCTACCGAGGGTAGAACCATAATCGGCAGACCGTCGTTCATCAACAAAGTATTTAACCGTAATTCGGGCATAATCCTTAACGGGTCTGACCTTGCTCAGAGTATGTTGAGAGAATATGACCTCGACGCGAAACTTTCCGATAAAGGATATGTAGGCACGGGTTATAAAGGTCACGCGCTCGGCTTCCATTGGCAGTCCGCTCCCGATTATATTTGGACGCTTGCAGAAAAATATCTCGGTCTTGCGGCTGGCGCGCTTTCTCACGTTCACGCTATTGCTGTTTCGTTTGAAGCAACGGCAATGGGCAGAGTTGTAGACCTCGGCGTTAAGATGATTGACGCGAACGAAGTCAGAGGTATTAAGGCACAGCCTTTGAATGTTTGGGGGCACGAAGCGTTCCGTAAATCGTTCGTCATCGGCGACAGCCAGTTGACTACGACCAACGTTGCAGGTCTTGGCTTTGACGCTAATACCCGTAAATATCCCTGCGCTCCGAAAGATATCGGCAAGAACGATTTCGTTACTGTTCCGATTTTCGGTTCTGACGGTACTGTTATCGGTTATCAGCAAATCGCGGCGGCTCCGAAGCCTAACGGCGGCAACATAGAAAGCGGTATGCCGCAGGTTGCTATCGTAACCACGAACAAAGCACCTGGTAAGGTTGCGGCTTCTACCAAAATAACCTTGTCCACGGCTACGGCGGACGCGGAAATCTATTATACCACCGACGGAACCACGCCGACCAAAACCAACGGCACGAAAGCGGCGGGCGAAATAACCATTTCGGCGTCTACGACCTATACTGCGAGAGCGTTCAAAGACGGGTACAAACCCTCTGAAATCGCTACCTTTAAGTACACGGTTTAATTAAGTTTCTAAGGGGTTTTATTAAAAGCCCCTTTCCATTCATACCTTTTTTGTTATTCTTTCTCATTTTTAATGGCGGCTTTTCGGGGCTGAGCCTATCAACCCCGAACCAAACAGGAGAATCGATATGACTATTAAACCTTATTCCAACGATTATATGACGTATGATGAAGTGTCGGGGCGTTATATTCTTACTGCGAAAGCGGTTTTAGATAACCTCGGCATTGACCTTTCGGGAGCAGTCAAAGACAATCCGAACGGCGTATCGGGGGTATTGAATAGAATATCGGTACTCACATATAAGAAAATCCACGAGCACAACAGCGATACCGCATTGCAGGATAGTATGATTGCTTGTAGCGAGGGCGGGCGTAAAATCATCTTTGACGCTATGTTAGAACAATTCTTATACGTTAAGACTAACGGCGATTTGTCGATGAGCGTAGACGCAAGTAAACGTGCGTTATGGTTCAGCGATACCGCATACGAAATACTTTTACAGCCTATTCCCGAGTTCGGTCAATCCGTTTGTTATACGGGGGTTTTGTAAATGGATTTTTTAAGCGAATTTTTGGCGCAGAAATCGCGCGAGTTTTTAACGGGAACGTATTATAAACGTAGACCTGTTACTAACTTAGACGGCGGGGAAGCGTTCTCTTATGAGAATTTAGACCCGCATACAAGAGAATATAAAACAATAATCGGTACTTTACTTATAGAGGGAAGAACGGCGGCGATAAAAACCCGCTCCGCGATAGAGTTTAAGACTAAACAGTTTATCGTTACCCAAGACGGGCAGTTATGGGAAATTAGCCTTGTAACAGAAAACCCGCAAGTAAAGGAAACCGAGGATGCGTTAAGGATATTCAAAACGACGGCTGAAACCGAAAAGGTAATCAGACTTGTCGGCGTTGAAAATCCCAAGGGGCTGAAATGACAAACCAAGAGTTCCAAAGGCTTTGCGACGAGTGTTTCAACGAATTAAAGAACACTACGCCGATTGATACAGGCAATTTACGTTATAACGCTACTCTTATGGAGTATAAAAACGGCGGTAAGGTCTGTGAAATCTATGTTGACGGCGACGGAGAAGACGGCATTGCTTATTATATGCCTTTCACCAATGAGCCGTGGATTAGCCCGAAATGGAACGGAAGAAAGAACCCGAACGAGGGTTGGTGGCAAAATAAAGCCCTTAAAGCGGTTTTAGAGCATATTCAAATGCGATTAAGCAATAAGATAATAGACATAAAAGAGGGTTGATATGATAACATTAAAACAATTAACAGACGAGTTATCGAGCGCATTAAACGCGCAAGGCAACCCCGGTGTTACATTCGTCTTACATAACGATACAGGCGAATATACAAAATCCGTAAGAGATTATAACGACGTAAAGGACGTAATCAACGGCATTGTTACTCTGACATCCTCCGAAGTTGAAAATACCAATGACGGCTTAACGATTGCGTCCTTAACGACAAGAACAGAACTTCTCGTACCTTGCAGAGATACGGAAGAGGACATAAAACAGATTATCCTTAATTCTGACGGTACTTATGGCGAAGAAACAGCAAGAACGGGCAATGTGGCATTCCTTGCCGCTGTCCGTGATTGGATAGATGAATTTTGCGCTAAGAACGGCAGGGCTACTCTTTACGATACCGAGGGAAATAGTTTCGATACTTCCTGGGTATATTCGTTAGTAACGAGCGGCGTTCGGCAAATGGATAGTTTTGCGGGCGATTATTTTACGTTCGTTATCTATGCCGATTATAACCTTATTCAGGGCGGTGTTAACTCTCGGTCTATCACGTTAACGTTAGACGGAGAGCAAATAAGTTATTCGAGCATAACGCCGAGGAGAGTCCCGACGCAGGAAGCAAACGTTTACGCGAAAGGCGAAGCGATAGGTAAATCCTTAACAAGCGATACGGTATTCGGATTAAGCGTTATTTTACCCGCTACGGGGAGAAATATGACGGGCAAGGTCTTTGACTATATCCTTAACGGAAATAGGAACGAAGCCCACTTTTTGACCGTCAATACCCCGCACGGGAATAAAGATTATTTAGTTCAGTTCGGGCAGACTGACGCGACGGCAAGCGGAGTGCTTAACGTAGGTTTGACTATTTCTTTCGTCGAATGCGTTCCCGATTATGAATTATTAAAATTCCCCGATTCTTTCTTCCTTTACGAAGCAACGGCGGGAAGCACTTCCACACTTATATTCGACGGAAGCAATACGCTTTATAGATTCGGAGAAGACAACGGTTTTGCAAGCGGAACGAATAGCATATCGAATTATACGATTGCTAAGGGCGATATAATCGTATCGTTAAAGGCGATAACGAACGCTTCGAGCATTGCTTTAATGCCGCTTAATAATATCGCTATTCCCAAGGGGACATATTTACTTAAAGAATCGCCGATTTGGGGAAGCATAAAGATAGAACAGGATTTAACGGGCGTTACGGGTTCGGTATTAACAGCGAATAATACTTATAGCGATAACGTCGCTATGACGAATATACAGATAGTACCGAACGGCGAACTCATTTATATAGCGACGGGCTTATCTAACGTTCTTAACGATTACGAAGATGAATGGTATACCGATAATAACGGGAACGCTTATTCAGCAACCGATACGACGAAGTTAAGGACTTGGAATATAGCGGCAGATATGCCTTGCTCGTTAGACTTCTATAAATGGGCGATAGTAAACGGTAATTTGATTAAGCAATAGGAGCGATTATGGCACAGCGCGAATATGTTATAAGGATGATTAACGACACAGGCGGCGGGAAGAAAAAAACCGTTGCAGGTGACGATGATAACACAGGCAGAACCGCGCAGGGCATTTCGAGCAGAAGCGGAACGCAAAACGCGGTAACTTCGGGGTTGGTCGCTTGGCGAACGGTTAAACCGTGGATAAACCAAATGACTACTCATCAATTAAACGTTGCAAGCATAAGAGACGGTTCGACGGAATTAGCACAACGCAGACAATTCGGTTATCAGATAGCAACGCAAGCAATCGGAGTTGTAGAGAGTATGGCGGCGGGTTTTGCCGTCGGGAACGTTGCGGGCGCGGCGATTGGTTTAGCGGTTGGCTTAGGGCATACTTTATTGTCTTATGCTAATAATCAGCAAATAATTAACGAGCGCAGAAACCTTGAAAATAGGTCTTTGCAGATGAACTATATCAGGGCGGGAGCGAGAGGAAGCAGAGCGAGTTATGAATAACTATAAAGTTGAGATATACGACGATATAACAAAATCATTCGTCGATTATACAAAATATGCTCTTAATCCTATTCGGCACGCAGATTTACTTGATGAACAGTTAGACGAATCGAGTTTGACGATGAAGCAAGTGCCTGCGGAAATCTTTCAGCCCCTGACCTATGTAAAAATAACTCATACAAACATAAGCGAGGGGATATTCTCCGATACCTATTTAGAACGTGTTAAAAAACGTTCTGACCGTACCACGACGATTACAGTCGATGATAACGGAAAGGTAACGGAAACCCTCGCTCTTTTTTACGTTATAGCGAATGATAACTCTATCGAAGTTCCCGTTGGTAGCGGAAGATACGACCATACAGTTTACCTTATAGAACTCACTAAGATATCAGAGGGCTTTATCGGCGATAGCATAACGTTCACAAACGCGTTGGGGAATAACTACCTTAATTCGGCAACAGAGCTTTTATTCTCTGTAAGAGGGTTAAAAGCACCTAATCATACAGTTGATACCACATATTCATCTATACATTCGAGTTATTATAAAAACCCGAGCGCAAACACACCCGCAGTTTTCCCGTCCATTGTAAACTTTGTAGATAGCATTGCTTCACAAATCCCCGTAAGTTTCTTTGAGCCCGAAAGCACCGCCCCGATGACTTTCCGTGTCACGAGTGCGGCAGAAACTATTATTCACGAAGAAAAAACAGAAGTAGACGATAACGGGCATTTAATTCTTACCATAACTAAAAACGGCGTTGTAACAAAAACGGAAGATTTAGGACTTAGCGTAGGCGTTCCTGACGCGTCGAAACCGACATATACTATCCCCGAAAGACAATTAAATCTTGCGGACGGAGTTTATACCGTTTATTATAAATTTTATACAATCAACGGATATTTCGATACCGACGGGCTTGTTATGTCGTATGTAAGCAATCGTTATCCCGCTAAGAAATGGACTATTACCGACGTAATCAATCGGTGTTTTGCTTTAATAGAAACTCAAACGTTAGGGAATTATCCCCGTTTCCGTTTACAAGGCGTTAGTTATGATACCGACGGCAATCCTTTAACTACTTATGCGACGGGAAGTCAAGCGGAAGAGTTTGAAAAAATACTCGCCCCCGAATTTGCTTTTACTAAGATGACACTTAGAGAGCAATTAAAACAGATAGGCGGGTTTATACACGCAGAACCGAGAATATCCGCGTTAAAGACCGATGACAAAGGCAATGAATATTTTGAAGTTGTTTTCGATAAATACGGCGGGATAAAAGAATCGCATATAAAAGACCGTCAACTTATATCGGCAGGATTTAAGGAAAGCGTAAACGAGTATTGTACTTCATTAGACAGTAGCGCGGATAACCTCGTATCGCAAGTAGATTTTGCGCAGGGCGTTGTAGTTGAACCTTTCGAGAACGGTTTTACCACGCTTAGAACGGAAAATATAACGGCGAGGTTAGAAGAGAACGATACAACGATAATTCCTACCGATAAACCGATATTCTTGATTAAATCGGTTATCTGTAAATATATCCCCGGCAAAGGTTCGGGGAGTTGGGATATTACCCCTTATATCTTCGAAAGTGCAGATTATAACGGCAATCTAAGCAGTTATGACGGTGCATACCCTTATTCAAAGTCTTACGCCCTTTATTATACACAGGGCAGTAAGAGCATTAAGGGCTTATTCTTTAAGGCAGAGAACCCCGTTAGCGCGGCTCTTAACAACTACGCCATAACAAATATTTTAAGAACCGTTACGGGAGATAGTAGCCTTACAATCGGCGGTGACGGTGGGATATTAAAAGCATACGCCGAACTCGGCTTCGAGATAACATATTTACCGATATTCTCTACAAGAATAAGAACGACTAAACAGCAGATACGAACGGGGGTGCCGCGTACTCTTGCATACAATCAATCTGCGAATATGATTGAAACGAGGTATTACGGCGCAAACCTAAAAGGCGTTGTAGAGCGTTTGGGGAACTTAGAAAAGACCTATACTTATATAGTGCCGTTCCTTTCCGATGTACCTACCGCGGGAATGGTATTCGATAAGAATTACTACATTTCCACCGTAACGTGGGAAGTTTTGCCGTATTATATAAAGGTCACTTTGGGCTTGTCTAAGGACTTTAACAGAATATCGGAATACATAGGTATTAACTCCGAAAAGAGAATGTGGGAAGTTTCCGAGCGTATGAGCGTTGAAAGACAAACGCTTATACAAGAATATGTTGTTTTCAGCGATAGCCCGAGAACGAAAAAGGGCAAAGACGTTTATTTCCAAGAGGACGCGTTCAGTCTTACAGGCTGGCTCTTTAACGATAATGCTACGGTATCAGGGACAACGCCTATTTCGGCGTGTTCTGTTAAGCCTATGAATAAAAACAAAGCGAGTGTGGGTAATGACGTTATTCTTTCCTCTGTCGCTGTTTCTTTCGGCAATTCCGCGCTTTTTGCAGTGAATTATGCAGATAATTATTCGGCAGGGCAGAAGATAGTCAAAGAGAGCAAAGACAACGACTTAAAAGGGTTTTGGGGGCAATACGTTCCCGCTGCGGATTATTACGGCAGAGCCTATTATTTAACCCTTTCGTGGACTGATAAAGCCAGAGGAATAGACGCGACAAAAGCCGACGCATTACCGCAGATAGGCAATCTTACGACGAACGATATAATTAAGGTTATTGACTTACGGTATCGTAAGGATAACAGAGAGCAACCCTCTCTTGCTTATGAATTATCGGCGGTTACCGATAACGACGAATTTATTATCGGCGAAGCGTTAATGAGCAATTCGGCGTTGGTAAACAGAAACCCGATATTAAACGGCACGACTTACGGAAAGAATATCGAGGTAAGAGCGTTTACCTCTAAACTCAATAAATTTGCCCCCGACACAACGGGCGGTAATTTCATCGGGCATATAACAATACACAAAGCAACCGAAGCAGACCCGCAGGAATGGATACAACTTCCGACCGTTCCCGCCGACGACGATATGAATTATGTCGCGTGGGCGATAGTTACTCCTTATACGACTACCGTTATTCAGGTAGAGGACGAGGACGGGGTAGTAAAATCCCAGGCGATACAGACGGGCGGGAAATTACTTTTAGGGCGCAACGAGAAGCCTAACGGGCAAACGATTTACGTTTCCCTCGATACTGTTTTATAAGGAGAACGAAATGGACGAACAGACGAAACAAGAATTGTTAGTGATAGCCGAAGTGTTACAGAAAAACGCTATGGCAGAAGCGGACGCGGCGAAACTTTATACCGAACAATTACGAGTAATCAACGCGGCGAAAGGGAAGTTAGCAGGCACTACTCCCGATATTATCGACTACCTCAACTTTTTAATAAGCGCAACGGAAGAAAAAATATCGGACGAACTCAATCACTCCCGTTCTCTCTTAGACGAGTACGTAGAGATAACGGGTATTCAAATAGCGGAGGATTGATATGATTTTTTATTTTAACAGTAAAGGAACGCTAATAAAAGCGAACCCCGAAGCAGTATTTCAAGGTTCAAACAATGCTAACGCGATATATTTTGTTGCCCCGTTTGCGGCTTCGAATACCGTCTTAGCAACGTTTATTCTTCCTAACGGAGATATTTATAAAACCCCCACGTTATTGACGAGCGCGGGGGCGATAGACGGCGTTACGCTTGACGGAGAAGAAGAGGACTTCGCGATATGGTTTACATATCTCACTAAGCCTATTACTCAATACCACGGCGATTTAACCTGTCAATTTGCGGTCTATGACGGGAGTTATCAGGACGGCAACGCGAAAGCGACAACGGAAGCCGTTACGATTAAGATTAACAAAGGCGTTGCGCAACCTCTTGTCGCTCCGTCCGATACCGTTTACGACCAAATAGCGGACGCGTTGGCGGCACTCACAGGCAGAGTTGCGGCACTCGAAGATTGGAAAACTAAACTTGCGGGTAAATCTGTTGTTTATACCAACGACGCGAGCGGGAACGCCAAACCCGAACCTTACTCCACTTCTAAAACGGGCGGTACCTTTGTTAAAAGACTACCCGACGGAAGAACAAAGGTAGGTAATGCTACCGAAAGCGATGACGCAGTTCCGCTTAATCAGGTCAATGACCTTATTGCGGGCGGTTTGGATATTGCAAACGAACTCGGACAGTCTACCACGAAAGCGGTTTCGCAAAAGGTCGTCACCGATAACTTTAATGCTACTAACGCGAAAGTTCAGACGAATACAACGAATATCGCTACTATTAACGGCAAATTAGCGACGGACGAAGCGAATATCGCCAAGAATACCGCCGATATTGCTAAGAAACTCGATAAGAATACGGGAGTTACCTCATATAATCAGGTCTATGGTAAATTAGCCGACGGCTCTTGGTATATGTTCAACGTTGCTTCCGACGCAACCGCAGGCGCAGTTGTCAGATATGACGGTGATATGCGCTTTAAGGCTTACGACGGCGCGGCGGCTCTTGACGTTGTAAATAAACAGCAACTCGATAAGAAGTTGGATAAAACGGGCGGGACTGTTTCGGGTAATCTTTCCATTACAGGCGATTTGAATGTTTCGGGTAAAACGATTACTTCGGAAGAAACGACGCAAGTCGTTAAGAACTCTATAATCGTACTTAACAGCGACGGAACAGACCTTACGACCAAACTTGGGGGTGTAGTTATAAGAACGAGTTCAGCCGCTACAAATAACGCTTATGCAATTGCTTATGATAAGGCTACCGACAGCGTTAAACTCGGTATGGGTACCGTTACTTCGAGCGGAACGGGAGAAAATAAAGTTTATTCGTTTACTTTCGCAAGCGGAGAGGGCGAAGCGGTCGCAACGAGAGCCGATAGTTCGCTTCTTACTACTAATCATCTCTTAAAGTGGGACGCGCTTTCGATGAAATTAGAGGATAGCGGTTTAGACGCTTCTAAAATAGGAGCGGATAAAATACAGACTGTTCAATTCCCTTATGGTGCGCCTACCGTAACTTATGATACCACCGACGGAATATCAATGTCCGCAACGATGAGAATAAACGTAGCGGACACTAATTACGATATACCCGTCGATTTCACTATTCCGATATTCCCTGGCGATAATATCAATATAGACGCTAATGCGGAAAGCGACGGGGTAAAGATTTCACTTTCAGACGTAATCCCTATAACAACCGATGAAATAAATTCTTTATTCGGTATTACTTCGGGATATAACCTTAAACTTCAAATTTACAGATGGTCACAGAGTTCTTCGCCAAAAGTTTGTTATATAAAAATAAATGGAGATACTGCAAGTGCTTCTGATTATACTTATAGAACGACGGCTGACCAAAAAGTTTATGATAATCAAGGTAATGAAATAACAAACGCTTCATCGGGAATTGATATTAGTGGAGTAGAAAAAATAGCGTGGACTAATGCTGTAAATGCTTATTTACTGGCTGGTTCTTCTCCTACGGCATTGACAAGTGCATATACATTGACAGAGGATTGTACAATAGCGATTAGGTATGAATATACTACTGTAAGTTCTTTTGGCATAGATGACCCGCAATAAAGGAGTAAAATATGGCAACTAAAAAATATTTAGATTTAACAGGCTTAACGACTTATGACGGAAAGATTAAGGAACTTATAGCCGCTAAGGAAAGTAACGTCGTATATATAACGATAACCGCTCCGTCATCTTCGGCGACTTCGGGAAATCTTACTTCTGAGCAATTATCGAAACTTAAAAACGCGATAGAGGCGGGAACACAAACCCGCCTTATCCTTAGCGTTACCGCTTCCCCCGCTTATAAAGAATATTTCTATTTGGGGAGCAACAGAGCGGCGCAAGGATATGTTTCTTACTTCTCCGATGACGTATCTAATCAAGAGATATTTAACAGAGCGATAAGCATAACGCTTTCAACGGGGTCTTGGGTAATGTTGTCCATTAAACCGGGCGAGGGCGGTTCCGACGGTAAAGAAACAATCTTTATGGGAAGCAGAACGGTAACGGCTGTAAATACGATTATCGCTACCGCCGATGCTTCCATAGTTAACAGAAGTATTCAGGTTGTATATAAATGCGGTTATAACGAGAGTTCCGCCGCGGTTTATACTTGTACCTTTATCGGCGCGGGCAAAGGCTCCGACGTAATAGTTTATGAAACTAATTCGGGAGCAAGCGCAAACGTTCAGTCTATGTATACCCCCTCTTTTGCGGTATCTTCTACGAACGTTGTCGCTTCTATTACTAAAAGTATTCTTAACTTAGGGGTAACTTCTTCTACAATATCCTCTACGGCAACGGCACAGCCCGGAACGGGCTTCTTGCAAATCTTAGCGGTTTATGTTCTCCCCGATACTTGGTATACGATAGAGGGAACGTATAAACTCAAAGATACCGTATCTCTTACCGCGCTTGAACAGTATATGAACTTTGACCGTAACTTTGCTACTACTCAAAACTTTATGCGTATGAGAGTAACCTCATCGGATATTATGGTATATCCCAAGAGTTCCCCCGCTACGCCTACTTATATTTATCAAAACGGTGCTTTCAGCGGCTCTAAGATACTCAATTTCTCCACTAAACAATTCGTTCAGAAAGAGTTCTTAGAATGGTTTACTGCAAACGCCGAAGAATACAACGTTTATGAAGTTAAAACTAATCTTGTAAACGTGACAGAAACGACCTCGCCTAAGGTAACGGCGATAGGGTCGGGCGAAACCGCAACCTTAACGTTTGCAGGGAATACAGGTTATTCATTACCTGCTTCTGTAACGGTAGTAGGAGCGACTTATACCTGGACACAATTGACGGGAACGCTTGTCATAAGCAATCCTACCCAAACCGTTATGATTTCGGTTACAGGCACGAATATAACGCTTTCAGCACCTGTTGCAACGTTATCTACAAACGGCGTTCTTACTTGGACTGAAAACAACCCGAGCGGTTCTGTAAAGAATTATCAGGTAATTGCTACTTTTGGTTCGAGTTCTAAATCTCAAACTCTTGCTCCTTCTACGAGAAGCCTTGATTTGACTACTTGGCTTACCGATACGAATACTTATACTGTAACGGTTCTTTGCCTTGCCGATACAACGACGACAGGTTATAGAAATTCTCCTGCAAGCAATGCGGTTACTTATACCGTTGCACAACCTCAACTCTCCGCACCTACTGGCTTAACAATCGACGGAACGACTTTAAGTTGGGACGCAGTAGAAAACGCAGAAAGTTATGACGTATATGCTGACGACACTGTCTTGTTAGGGAATACGACGGGGGCGTAAACTAATTTCACACCTTTTCGGTGGGTAGGTTAAACCGAATTTATAAGGAGATTTATGACTAAGATAACGACCTATAACAGGGGAATAATTATTGACGGTCACGCTGATACTAAGGAAGAGTGTGAAACAATCACTCTTCTTTGTGATAGTCTTGCAAAAGACAAGAATTTTAAGCAAGTTGCTTACGACAAAGGATATGCGGCGTTTGAGAAAATAGGGAAAGCGGAGAGGTTGAGGTTTGTAAATATTTTAAATAGTTTAACGATTACGTTTGATAATGGCATACAGAGCGTTAACTTTTCTTACGGCTCTAATGAGCATACGTTTACAACAAGCGGCGAACAATACGGTTTTAGCGCCGAACCTGGTAGTGATATTACTTTAACTATAAACTTAAAAAGCGGTTATTCTCTTAAAAGTTCTTCTCTTGGTAATGTCAGCGGTAATATCGTTACAATACCGTTTAGCACTGTAACCACGCCAACCGAAATGACTTGCGCCCTTGTATCGGAAGCCGCCTCTTCCAAACTCTCCGTCGACTTAACCACGTTAAGCGGTTGGTCAAATCTTGCACCTGGTAATCATACTATCAAAATTGTTGCAAAGGGTACAGGGTACAGAGATAGCGAGAAGAGCGCTGGGGTGGAAGTTACGAAAGCGAGTAGCGGATATACTGTTACTATAACTTATGGAGGTCTTCAACCTAATGTATGTTTTTATAGTTTAGACAACGGCGTTACTTGGGTAGACGGATATGTCGCAGGACAATCGAAATTGATATTAAATAATGTAAAACAGATAAAATTCAAAGCAGAAGATGACGGACATAATTATGCTGGTATTTATAGTACATTGTTGAATGTAAGTCTTCATTCAGGTTATAACGACGGTCCAAAATATAGCGATAACTTTACATTGACGCAAGACGTAAACGATGTGGAGTTTAATTCTGGTGCTGATTAAGGAGAACAAATAATAATGAGAAAATCAATCGACCTCGCAACTCTTCCAGGTTGGGCTAATTTATCCTCAGGCAATCACACGATAAAGATTAAGGCAAAAGGAACGGGTTATAGGGATAGTGAATTATCAGTAGGAGTTACGGTTAGTAAGGCGGCAAGTACGGTTACGCTTGAAGCGGGGACGTATCAATTTATTGAAAGTCCACAGTTTTATACTGTTGAAAGTGACGAGAGCATTAGTGTCGATTTAAGCGGAAAAATGAATACGCTTGTTTCCGATAACACTTACGGAAAGATGTCCATCTTTAACAGTATAGTTATAACCTTTTCCTCTGTAAGTGGTAGGAATTCGGTCGAAATTAGTGGAGACGACATTTTTATAAGATATAAATCGAAGTGGGAATATAGTGGTGTCGATGATGAGATTTACACCGCCGCCGACACAACTAAGTTGCGTACAATTATTTTTGAAACCGACCAACAAGTTTTTCCCGAATTTTACAAATGGGCTATTACTGACGGGAATTTAGTGAAACAGACAGGAGAAACGTGGGTGTTGAATGATAGTGACGCTTTGACACAAAGCAATCAAGATTTTGCTTCACTAAATTTTACGTCAGACTCACAATCATTTGTAAGAATTGTACGTCAATATGACAATCGTCCTATTCCACCTGTTAACTCGTTGTTGTATTATAAAAGCGACGGTACTTATGTCACAGCCGTTTATACTAACGATGACGGAATTGCTTTTTGGAATAAGCAAGCATATCGTACTCTTACTTTTGACACTGCTCCAACGGGTGACTTACTGACTTGGTTACAAGCAAATGGAGTGAAGCAAACAACCGGATATAAGGTAACTTTAAGTTTAGATGGCGACCCTGGCTATATGACCGAAAGTATTGACTTGTATCAATGTGACGATGATAAAGGAACTAATAAAGAATTACTTATAACCATTACAAGCAGCGCTGATAATAATAAAGTAATTACTGTAACAAAGGCTTATCTTTATTATCTGGGTGCTTACGGTGGATATACCAAAGTTGACGGTGATATGACATTTCATATCACTTGGAACTCTTGCCTTACTGGTGATACGCTTGTAACAATGGCTGATAAGTCAGAAAAACGACTTGACGAAATAGAATTTGGTGATAAAGTATTATCAGTTGACTTTGATATGAAACAACACATTGTAAGCGAAGTTGTTTATACCGACAAGAATATGAATAAACAGCATACTGAATATGATTTGTGGAAATTCTCTGACGGTACTGAAATCAAGACTGTCCATAAACACGAGCTTTATAACCTTGAAGCAAAACGAATGAAATATATGGACGAGTGGAAAATCGGTGAGCATACTTTGAAAGTAGACGGAACGCACCCTGCACTTGTTGAGCATAAGACTATTAAAAAGGTCGTGAAACATTACAAAATCACTCTTGACGGTAACACGGCATACTTCGCAAATGGTTTGCTTACAGGTGATAGACATTGCCCGAAAGACAAAGCGTTATAATCACCGAGCAAGAAGCAAAATATTTTGATAGGTGTAAAAGGAGAATAAACAATGAATAGTTCAACAATAATAACAAAATACTATGTCAGTTATAGATATTGTTCACATTGCCAAAGGTGGTGTATTCTGGCAAATGATAATGGCTATTGTATGAACATAAATTGTGAATATTATGAAAAATAAAGGTTTCACACTTGCAGAACTGACTATCGTTATGGCTATCATCGCGGCTTTAACGGTAGCAGTTTTGACCTGGTTTTTAACATTCAAAAACACTAAGCAAGAAGATAGGAATAATGACGGGATAATTTATTACGATGACCTTATACTTCCTGACCCGCCTGATTACAGAGCGATTTTGGAGAAGTATGGGATTGATTGTGATAATTTGAGCGATGAGGAAATAATAGAAATGGTAAAGAGGTTACAAAATGCCTAATGTAGATTTAACAAAACTCCCTAACTGGCAATCATTATCTGACGGTACACACAGTATTAGATTAGTTGCACGGGGGGGGGCTATTTAGACAGCGATAAAAGCGATAGCGTAAATATAACGAAGTCTACCGATACAAGCGAAACCTGGATATTTAACGAAACGCTAAAATCGTTAAACAATAAGAGTATAGAAGTTGACCTCGAATTCAGGTCGAACGGATATAAGTTCCAAAAGATTGCAATCGGAAAAGACCCCACTAAATACTATGGCTTAATTTATTATCAGTTAGATAGCGACGGGATATGGCAACCGTGCTTCGCTCAACAAAGCGATTGGACGGCAGATAAGTTTAGGAAAGTCAAATTTACAGAACCTGTTACTGATAGTAACTTGTTAGCCTTTTTACAACTAAACGCAGTAAAACAATAAAATTTACGAGGTGAATAATGCGAAAACAACTTCAATTCACAAAAGACCCGATAATAAGGGTTGGGGAAGCGGGCGCAATGTTAGTTGCCCCCGACGAGGGTATTATATTCGATATAGATACCTTTTATGACCTTTCGGAAGCAACGATTACGTTGCAGAACGGGAAGTTAAAGAAAACGGTTAAGTTAACCGCACCTTTCCGCGTTCCCGATGAGTTTGTTTTTTCAGGACGGTTATATATAGCCGTTGACCTTTACAGCGAGGGCGAAAAAATAAAGCATTGGGATTGTTTGCCGTTAAAGATTTTTGAAACCAACGACGGCGAAGTAAGAGCGTTTGACGAGTTTACGAACCTCGAAAAGCGCGTTGAAGAACTCGAAAAGAAAAATAAAATTATACTTTAAGGAGCAGAAAAATGAAAAAACTTTTAAGACTTGCATTTGTATTTTGTCTTGCGCTATTCTTTGCGTTCTCTATGACCGCGATAGCGACCACCTACGCCGAAGAAGCGGTTTCCTCGGGCGAACAGACAGGCACGGAGATAACGGGCGAAACAGACCCCAAAGACGCGGGCACAGGCGATATTAACACGGGTGATAACGTGGGCGATAATACAGGAGATACCACGCCCGGGGATAACGATACTAAGAAAGACCCCGACCCCAACGATATTATAGACGGGTCTAATCTCTCCGAAGAGGATAAGAACCTTATTAAGTCGCTTATAGATAAAGTAAAGAAATACACCGATGACAGCGAAAGCGTGTTTATAAGGGTGTATGTGCCTATGATATGCGCGGGCGCATTAACGTTATTATTCGGGATATTATTGATTTTACCATTCTTTAAGAAAGCGGGAGAGGCAAAGACCGTTAAGGCTATGCTAAGCAACGCTAAAAAGCAGATAGATGACCTAAAAGCACAAGTCGAAGAGTTTAAGCGTAATACCGACGTGCAGAGTATTAAAACGGATATTGAAAGATTTTTAGAGGACGAAATAGCGAGGATAGCGGCGTTAATCAAGGATAGTTTGGCTAAAAACGACCTGACTATAAACGAGATAGACGCTAAGACTTCCGCGCTCGTAGCGGGCGCACAGAACGCTTGGAGAGGTTCTCCCGAAGCAGTCGATAAACTGACCGCCGCCCCCTCTAAGACCGAATACGAGAAAATGAAAGCCGAAAACGATAAACTTTGGGCGTATGTTTACGCTAAGAACGGCGAAAACGCTAAAAAGGAAATAGAAAAACTCTAAGAGGTGGAATATGAAACTTACAAATCACGGTAAATGCGTGCTTTATAAGATTTATGCGTTTTTAGCCTATTCGTCGATAATGTTCGTGCTGTTCGTGGTAAAACTAAACGAGTATACCACGGACAGCCGTTTAGGCTTTTATGCGATTATAGTTTTAGCGTTCGTAATAGTTGCCTTTAAGGACACAATCAAGAACATATTCAACTATAACTTGCTTTTAAGCGTATCTGTTATATTGCTCGTTTGCGCGTTGCTCGGCTATACTATCGGCAGAGAAATGATTTTAATCTCTACGTGTTCGGTAATAGCGAGTATAATAAGTATGTTTTTCGGGTGCGTTGCCGATACTTACGCCGAATACGCTTTCTTTACCGATAAGAACGGGATAAAACGCAAAAATCTCGAAGTCGCTATTTCTGACAAACAAGCGTGGCGGGAAAGTTACGGGTTTTGTTTCGCTAAGGAAGAAAAACCCGAAGAGATACCCGACACAACGGAAAGCGTTTAGTTTTCGCTTTTCTACATTTTAAGGAGTAATTTTTATGGACGATTTTTATAAGGAAAATTCGGAGTTTTTACCGAAAGAAAAGCATAATGATTTACAGGAAAAGACCGTCGGACAGAGTATTGTTTCATATATTCCGTCCGTCGTTCTTACGCTCGTTCTCATTGCGACCTCGGCGTTAGGTTCGTTGTTGCAATTCACTTTCGGCGTAAAAGAGATAGTTTGGACGGCGTTTTTAACCTCGTTAGGGTTGCGCGTAATAACCTATATTTTGCCGAAATATATCGGCTCGAATACATATTATAACCGCGCGCTATACTCGACCGAAGTCAAAACTACCCGTGATGATTTTATAGCGGCAACAAAAGACGTAAACAAATCGGAGTTTGAGGAATATGTAGAGCAGAAACAACTCGAACTCAAAAAACTTGCTTACAAGCGCAAAAAAAGCCATAAGTTGGTTAAATGGCGTTTTAAGAAGAAAACCTTCGAATATAAAAACGAATTAGAGTTTTCTAAGGCGCGGGATAGAAAAATAAAAGCGTTAGAGGCGAAAATCGCTACCCGCGAAGCCGTCGTCACCGACGAGTTTATAGACAAAAATATTCGGTACATTAAACGCCTAAAATACAAAAAACTAAAAGCGTCGTGGTTTTTAACACCGTCCGAACAATCCGTCAGCCAGGCGGCACGCTACACAATGGACGAAACGAAAGAAAATATCAAGGAAATTCTGAAATCATTACCGGCAATGCTTTTCTGCACGTTCCTCGGCGGTTTAATATCCTATAACGCATATATGGGCACAATCAACGCTATATCCATTCTATACGATATAATGAACATAATCTTTAACTTCGTCGTAGGCTTCTTTATGATAGGTCGGCGCAACGTTGCGAAACTATTGGACGTTTATGTCAACCGTACCCTTTTCCTTTCTCAATTCAAAGCAAGCAGAAAGAAAGAAGAACCTACCCCCGATACCACTACACCGCTCACAGATATATAATTACCCTTAAAAGAGCCCCTTGCCTTTCTTCGGCGGGGGCTTTTTTTATTTTAAATTTTTTGAAAATATTTTTGAAAAGTACGCCAAAACGGTTGACAATGATATCTCAATGTGGTATACTATGGGTACAAAGTTAAGGAACGGGCGACAGCCCAAAGGAGAGAAAAATGCAGAAACTAAAAGAAATGCGCAAACGAAACGGACTAACGCAGAAAGAGATTGCGAAACTACTTGGCATTAACAAGAACTCTTATGCGAAATATGAACAAGGGCTTCGTTGTCCTCGGCTCGATATGCTGAAAAAGTTAGCAGAAATCTTGCATTGTACAGTCGGAGATATAATATGAGGCAAATGTTTTGTAGTAAGATATACGCAGGAAGAGCCCCGTGGGCGCACGAAACAATCCCCGCGGGCGGAATGAGCGAGTACCAGGTAACAAGACAAGAGGAAATAGACAAGTGCCTTAATTGCACTAAAAAGAAATGTAACGATTGCCTTTCAAAATCGTATTACATAAAAAAGAAATAAAGGAGAATGAGAAAAATGGACAAAAAGGTAAGAGAAACAAGAATAAAGGTAACGGTTCCGATAACAATCGAACTCACGGGAACGACGGAAGACGAAACGGAAGAAATACTCGAAAGGGCAAAGAGAGTTTTGGAGTTTAAAATTCAGAACGGCGAATATGATTACGACCCCGACGATATAGACATTACTGAAAACAGACCGCAGTACACAATGGCAGAAATCGAAGCAATGAACAAAGCCTGGGAAGAGTTTTTAAGAGGGCTAAACAATGTCGAAAGATAGATATTTAGATATGGGTAAACTTTCCGATTTGAGAAAGTTAACCCCTGGCGAAGAGGATAAAAGGGTTTGCTTAATTTATAAATTCTTTCCTTGGCTCGAAGAACCGTGGGTATTGGACGAGGAAAGAAACGACAACGATATTTTTGATAATATCGAAGAATGGAGAGCGTATAAAATCAAAGAATTGATTGCAGACGGTTTCTCCGCTACTCCCGCAGTTTTAAGGTATTGCGATTGGAACGAAAAAGTCGGAGCAGAAAAAAGACAAGAACACCAACGCAAATTACACGAGGAATGGAAAGAACGGGAAGCAAGAAGAAAAGCAGAGATAGAAGCCGAACACGAGAAATATAAAGTAGACCATAATAACGACCTCAAACTTTGCTCTAAATTCGGGTGCATTATAAGAAAAGATGAATGCCCCACTTGCATATACTACAATTCAGAACTCCGTTGTTGCGGAAGATAAGGAGAATATTATGAATATTTATGAAAAGTTATCGGAAATACAAGCAAAATTAAAAGCGCCAAAATCGCAGTACAATTCTTTCGGAAAATACAACTACCGAAACGCGGAAGACATTCTCGAAGCCGTCAAACCCCTTTGTAAAGAATATAAAGCGGTTTTGGTAGTAAGCGATAAGATAAACGCTGTCGGGGCGAGAAACTACGTAGAAGCGACGGCAACGCTCATCGATATAGAAAAGCCCGAAGACAAAATTTTTATTACGAGTTCGGCAAGGGAAGACGAAGACTTAAAAGGAATGACAAACGCACAGATAACAGGCTCTACTTCTTCCTATGCTCGCAAATATGCTCTTAACGGCTTATTCGATATAGACGACACCAAAGACAGCGATTATTTGAACACGGGAAACGATAAAGACAGCGCAAAAGCCCCGCAGGCGCACAAAATGCCGCCTAAGACCGACGAAAAGCCCGCGCCTATGACTTTATCCAAGGCTAAGGCAATGACGGCTCTAAAAGGCGATAAAGAGGTTCGTTTCGATACTTTATCGATAGATGAGTTACAGAAACTTGCAGAACAGGATAAAAGAAAGGACTGGAAAGAAGCCGCGCAGTTAATTCTTGATTTCAAAATAGCGGAAGAACAGAAGAAGTTCCAGGCGGCGGAAGCACTGTTCGACACGAATGGTTAAGGGTAAGATAGTGGAAGTGCGGGAAGACGGAACGGCGGTAATAATAGCCCCGATAAATCTTTCCGCATATATCCGCAGACAGATTACGGAATGTTACGTTGAGGCGATAGACGGACGGAAATTATCAGACCAACAACGGCGAATGTGTTATGCGCTAATAAACGCAATCGCCGAGTGGAGCGGGAACACGACCGAGGACATAAAAGAGGCGTTTAAGTTGGAATTTTGGGCAAATCACGTTGATACGCTCGCCGATAAAATATTTAGTCTTAGCGACGCGCCGATGAGTCTTGTAGCAGAATTTCAGCGGTTCTTGATAAACTTCATCTTAACTAACGACGTACCTGTTAAAAGACCGTTACTCGATTATGTGGACGATATAGACGAATACGTTTATATGTGCCTTATACACAAAAAATGCGCGGTCTGCGGCAGACCAGCGGATTTACACCATATAGACACGGTGGGAATGGGAAACGACAGAACAGAAGTAACGCACGAGGGCAGAGAAGCGATAAGCCTTTGCCGGGCACACCATACAGAAATTCACACGATAGGTAAACAAGCCTTTTTTGAAAAATATCATTTTAATAAGGGCGTAACAATCGACAAAACGATTTTGAAAATTTATAATTTAAGGAGATAACTATGAACACAATTTTTTTAAGCGGTAATTTAACGCGCGACCCCGAACTTCGTCAGACTACCTCGGGAACGGCAGTCTGCCGTTTCTCGATAGCGGCAAGAAGACCGAATTGCACCCCCGAAAATCCTATAACCGATTTCTTTGATTGCAACGCTTGGAGAGGAACGGCGGAATTATGCGCGAAATACCTTGTCAAAGGCTCAAAAGTAGCGGTGCAGGGGAAGCTTACCACAAGAACTTATGAAGACCGAAACGGGGCAAAAATAAAGGCTTTCGAGGTCGAAGTCGAAACCGTGGAATTTTTTACCCCGAGAACGGAAACACAACCCGAAGTTACGAGAGCGACAAAAGAAAGGGCTCCGCAACAAATGGGAATGGATAGAATTTCCGAAATACAAGACAATCAATTACCTTTCTAAAATGAAATACGGTAATATGCGCATTATCAATAATGACGGTACTTTCGACAGTAAGTTGGAGTACCGCCGTTATGAAATGCTTAAACTCTTAGAACGTGCAGGATATATAAAAGACCTTAAACACCACGAGAAATTTGCTCTTATAGAGAAATCTCAATACGGTAAAGAAATTTACTATGAAGCCGATTTTACCTATTTAGAGCGAGGTAAACTCGTAGTAGAGGATTGTAAGTCGGAAGCGACGAAAACGCCGCTGTACAGGCTTAAAAAACGGCTTTTAGCCGAACGATACGGCTACATAATAAAAGAAGTAACACGGGAGGATTTCTAAAATGTATACAGTAATTTTTTCGATTTATGATTGTGGTTGTCGGTCAAGCGCAATGCTTTTAAGCGACGGAGTTTCTTCACCTAACGATTATTTTGAATACTTGGAAGACCCCGTTGAGATAACATTCTTTGAGGATGAGAAGTTATTTGCTTATTTTTCTGAATTATTCAAAAACAAATCTATACGCGAAATAATTATCATAGAAGACGGGCTTATTAGTAAGGTCAGATACAAAGCCGAATGTTTTGTGGGGAAATATTTCGGAGTAGTTAATCGTAAGTTGCCCGGTAAAAAAATAATTTAATAAGGAGAAAAGGAATGAAAAAGTTAACGATTTTTCTGTGCTTATTATTAGCACTTATGCCATTAACGGCTTGTAAAGGTAAAAATATCCAGACAGTTGACGAATTTGTATTCGAGCAGGTTGAACTATTAGATACCCCGATATCCAGAACCTATGATTTTTATCGGATAGAAAACGACTATGTAACGCGTGAAAGTATGAACACCGACGGACATAAATACAGGCTGATTTCGTTACTGTTAATCGGCGGGACAACGACGGGACGAGGCTATTATTATTTGCGTATAGAATATAAATCCGATTGCAATCACGCTAAAACGAACGAAATTTGTACCGATTGTATAATTTCCGTCTATAAATATTATTATACAGCCTAAAAATAATAAAATTTAGTTGACTAACGGCGATAATAGTAGTATAATATGTAATGTAACAGAGAGGGCACTTTCTGTCCACTAACGAACGTTGATTATTTGGTGCACGACGAATAATCATCTAACTGAATAATCAACGGAATGAGAACCTTGCAAGTTGGTAGCGTGCAAATACCACTTGCAGGGTTTTTCTCATAAAAAGGAGCAAAAATGGCAGAATATAATAAACAAAAATATTATTGGATAAAAATAACAGATAAATTTTTGACGAGCGATACCGTAGATTTTTTAATGGAACAGAAAGACGGTGCTAATTACGTTGTTTTATATCAGTTGTTATGTTTGAAAACAATCAATCAGAACGGTGAACTGTATCGAAATATCGGGGAAATTATTATCCCATACGACGAGGAAAAAATACAGCGTGATATGAAATGGTTTTCAATAGATACCGTTCGGGTAGCGATGAGTTTATATAAACGGCTGGGGCTAATATATCAGCAGGAAAACGGAGTTTTACGAATTGCTAATTTTGAAAGAATGGTTGGAAGCCAAACTATATCCGCCGCTAAAAAACAAAGCCAAAGAGAACGATTAAAATTAGGGGGTGGACAAAAGGTGGACATTTGTCCACCAGATATAGATATAGAGAAAGATATAGATATAGA
>ERZ1034984.755-NODE-755-length-34765-cov-6.326937_pt1 | contig 34765 bp, 33 predicted proteins | sample MGYA00520589_ERZ1034984 | MGnify/ENA primary metagenome ERZ1034984 (study PRJEB33766, sample SAMN09781790) | gut metagenome | biome: gut microbiome | host: Homo sapiens | place: Madagascar | study: EMG produced TPA metagenomics assembly of the PRJNA485056 data set... | reverse complement strand
TGGGGTGATATGACGAGAAAAAGGCAGCCGATTGGTGACCTTTTTCGACAAGCTGAGGGACCTGCACACGCAGGTCTCTTTTTTCATGCGCGCGGAAAAATTTTCTGCAGTGGCTATCCTTTTTTCTCTCAAAGTTGTTATAGTATGTAGAGCCACCAAAATGGCGGGCAAAACGTTTTGCAATCTCATGCAGGAAAGGAGGATGTCGTGGACGCAGATCTTTTCACAATTCGAAAAATGAAGCAGGGCGACGACGCGGCGTTTGACGCGTTCGTCCGCAAATATTATGGCGACATTCTCAAGTACTGCACCTTTCACTGCGCAGACCGCAAGGAAGCAGAGGATCTAACCCAGGAGACATTTGTGCGTTTCTTTGCGAAGCTGTCGGAATATCGCTATCAGGGAAAGACGAAGAACTATCTCTACACGATTGCTGCCAATCTCTGCCGCAACCACTACAAAAAACGGCGCCCAGTGCCCCTCGACACGGAAGTGCTCACGGTGGCCGCCGGCGCTGCGCCGGACGAGGAAGCAGCGACGAGCACACATCTGCTGTTAGAATGGGCGCTGGCCCAGCTTGCGCCAGAGCAGCGTGAAGTCATTATTCTCCACTATTATCAGGGGCTGAAACTGCGCGAGATCGCAGACGTGCTCGAAATCGGCCTGCCGCTGGTGAAATACCGGCTGCGCCAGGCGAAAGCAAAACTTCAGGAATGCATCGGAAGGGAGGCGCTCGATCATGACGCTGGACGAACTACTGAACACTGACAGCCAACACACGGCCATCCCGCCGCGCGAGGAACACGTGCAGGCGACGGTCGCTGCCGCACGCGCAAGCTTTGTGCGCGCAGAATCAGAGATGCCGATGGCCACGCACACTTTCCTGCACATTCAGCTCGCGCTCATTCACAAACGCTGGTGGCTGGCGCAGGCGCTGGTGCTGGCGCTGGTCTGGTGGGCGCTGCCGCAGATGGCCGACAACCTTCTCATCGCCCGCAGCCTGGGGCTGACGGCTTCGCTTTTTGTGATTCTGCTCATCCCTGAGCTGGCGAAAAACCGCACATACCAATGCATGGAAATCGAGAGCACCACCCACTACACGTTGCGCCACATTTACGCGGCGCGCATGTTTCTGACCGGTCTCGTTGACATCACTATTCTGACTGCGTTTTGCGGTGCCGTGTCGCATACGCTCTCGCTGTCCTTCGTGACGCTCTTGACGCAGTTTCTCTTTCCGCTCACCGTGACAGCCTGTCTGTGCTTTGCGGCACTTTCCAACGCACGTTCAAACAGCAGCCTCGCAGCCATAGGTGCCTGCCTCTTCTGGAGCGGGCTCTGGGCGCTGCTGCTCTTCAACGATCGTCTTTACGAAGCCATCGCCACACCGGTATGGCTCGCGCTTTTCGGGCTGAGCATGGTTTTTCTCGCTTTCACCATCATTCACTGGATCAAACGATCCACCAAACTTTGGGAGGTCAACCCACATGCAACTCTGTATGAATAATATCAGCAAGCGCTTCGGCGATTTCGCCGCTGTCGAGGGCGTCACCCTCACAATGACCAGCGGCGTTTACGGCCTGCTTGGCGTCAACGGTGCTGGCAAGACGACGCTGATGCGCATGCTCTGCACGCTGCTGGCGCCGAGCGCTGGCACGATCACCTACGACGGCCGGGATATTTTCGCCATGGACGCCGACTACCGCGATCTGCTCGGCTATCTGCCGCAGGAATTTGGCTTCTACCCGGATTTTTCCGTGCGCGACTATCTGCGCTACATCGCCACCCTCAAAGGCGTGCGTCCGGTGGTGGCGCGCGACCGCGTGGAACGGCTGATCCGCCAGGTCGGCCTGGAAAAAGTTGCGACGCGCAAGATGAAACGGCTTTCCGGCGGCATGAAACGCCGCGCCGGCATCGCTCAGGCGATGCTCAACGATCCGCGCATCCTCATCCTTGACGAGCCGACAGCGGGGCTAGATCCGAACGAGCGCATCCGCTTCCGCAATCTCATCAGCGAGCTCGCCGAAGATCGGCTGGTGCTGCTCTCGACCCACATCGTCAGCGACGTGGAATACATCGCCGACGAAATCTGGCTTATGAAAGAAGGGCGCATCGCAGAACAAGGCAGCGCCGACGCGCTGATCCGCGCCATGCGCGACGACGTCTGGCGCGTGACGGTGCCGCGGGCGCAGGTTTCTGGCTATATGGCGCGCTTCAAAGTCGCGAACATCAAATCCAGCGCCGACGGCGCCGAGCTGCGCATTGTCGCGCCGGTGCGTCCTGCGCCAGACGCTGTGCAGGAAACACCGACGCTGGAGGATGTGTTCCTCTACCATTTCGGAGAAACGGGAGGTGAAGAGGATGCTCTTCTATGAACTGAAAAAGATCTTCGGCCGCACCGGCGGCAAGCTGGCGCTGCTCGTGCTGGCGATCGGCATCGCCGTGATCTGCTACTCGGCCGTGCTCAGCGTTTCCTACACCGATGAAAACGGCGATTCCCACACAGGACCGGCTGCCGCGCGAGAATTGCGCGCACTCAAAAACGAATGGGCTGGACCGATCGACGAAGCCGCGCTCCTGCGCGCCGCTGAGGAAAATCAGCGGATCATCGCCTCCGACGATTACAATTCTGAGGACATCCAGCGCCAGAACATCGCCTACCACGATATGCAGGGATTTGAAGCGATCCGCAGCCTCGTCGCCGGAACCTTCGACGGTTTCGACGAGTACAATTATTACCGCCTCAACACACTGACGCCGGAGGAAGCCAGCGAGCTCTACGAGCGCCGTGTGCAAAATCTCGAGGACTGGCTGGCGCAGCCGGATATCAATTTCTCTCCGGCGGAGCAGGATTATCTCATCAGTCACTACGAAGCCATGGAGACGCCTCTCGTCTACGAATACAACGATGGCTGGGAAGCGCTGCGCTATTACTCGCCAACACTGGTCACCTTCCTCGTGTTTCTCATCGTCTTTCTCGTGAGCGGCATCTTCCCGTGCGAGCAGCGCTGGAAATCCGATGCCATCTTTTTCTCCACGGCACGGGGACGCCGCAAGGCCGTGCGCGCGAAGATCGCTTGCGGGCTTGTCACCACGACGGTGCTCTACTGGCTTGCGACCCTCATCTACACAATCGTGCTGCTGCTGATCCTCGGCGCCGACGGTGCTGACGGCGCCTATCAGCTGCTCAAGTGGAAATCCTTTTACAACATCACGATCGGCCAGGCCTACGCGCTGATCATTCTCGGCGGCTACGTCGGCACGCTCTTTCTGGCGCTCTTGGCCATGCTCACCAGCGCCCTCACGCGCTCGCAGGTCGTCGGCGTGATCGTGCCCTACGTCGTCGTGCTCGCGGCGAATTTCGCCAAAAGCATTCTCTCCAGCCTGGAAGTGCTGCCAAATATCCTCGGCCTGCTGCCGGACCAGCTCCTGCAGCTTTCGCAGGTACTCGGAGATTTTAATCTCTACAATATTTTCGACCACGTCACCAGCTCTGTGCCGCTGCTCTTCCTCCTCTACAGCGTGCTCTCCCTGGCGCTGATCCCGCTGGTCTACCGCGTCTACCGCAAAAGCCAGGTACGGTGAGAAGAGTGAGGAGTGAGCCCTTCGGGCCGAACGCGCTTCGCTTGTTCGGAGTGAGGAGTGAGAAGTTATTTTTTTGTAAAATGTGAAGGCGCGTTGCGCTCGCGCAGAAAGATCTCTGGCGCAAAAAATCCGCTACAAATCTTCTGCCGACATTGACAGAAATTTTGGCGGATGGTAAACTATAAACAGAAAGGGCACTGCCGATAAGCGGTTTGCTCAGATTCGATCAGAAACAACTATGACGAATGTCACAGAAGCCGTCACTTTGCCGAGTGGCGGTTTCTGCGTTTAACGATGATGGTGACTGTGTAAGCCCCTATATGCAACGTAATGCGCATACGCTTCACCTCCTTTCGGAAGTGTAGCAAACCGCCTACCGTTATAAAATGGCAATGCCCCTGTCCCTTACGGGACAACTTTATTGTATCCGAGCGCCGGACGCTTGTCAATGATTCTCGCGCGAACAGCTTTCAATCACAGCCGCACGTACTCACGCGTGCGGCTGTGTTCATTTTACGACGATAAAAAATCCTTTGGTGTACAATATACGCGAAAAGGTCTATACTAAATAGACTGCACAAAGGAGGAGTTCTATGGAAGAAAAAGTTTCGCTGTTCAAGCTGTTCTGCGCCACGTTCACGCTGAGCGCGTTCACTTTTGGCGGCGGTTACGTCATCATCACGTTGATGAAGGACCGCTTCGTCGATAAATATCACTGGCTCGAAGAAAATGAAATGCTCGACATGGTCTCCATCGCCCAGTCGGCACCGGGGCCGATCGCTGTCAATGGCTCGGTCATCACCGGCTATAAGCTGCGCGGTCTCGCCGGCGTACTGGCGGCTGTGCTCGGCACGGCGCTGCCGCCGTTTCTGATCATCACGATCATTTCCTTTTTCTACGACGCCTTCGCCGATAATTTCGTTGTCGCCCAACTGCTCGAAGGGATGCAGGCTGGTGTCGGCGCGGTCATCGCGTCCGTCGTCTACGACATGGCCGCCGGCGTTGTCAAAGGGCATTCGCCCTTCGCCGATCTGATCATGGTCGTCTCCTTCATCGTCACCTGCTTCTTCGGCGTCAGCGTCATCGACGTCGTCCTCGTCTGCATCGTGCTCGGCATCATCCGCACGCTGCTCCTGCGAAAGGAGGCGGAGCGATGATCTATCTCCAGCTTTTCGTGAGCTTTTTCAAGGTCGGGCTCTTCGCGTTCGGCGGCGGCTATGCAGCGCTGCCGCTGATCCAGGAGCAGGTCATCAGCGAAAACGCCTGGCTCTCGATGAACGAGTTTACTCATCTGGTCACGATCTCCCAGATGACGCCGGGGCCGATCGCCCTCAACGCCGCCACCTTTGTCGGCACGAAAGTCGCAGGCATTCCCGGCTCCATCGTCGCGACTGCTGGTTGTGTGGCACCAAGCTGCATCATCGTGACGATCCTCGCCATTCTCTATCTCAAATACAAAAACGCCAGCGGCCTCAAGAGCATTCTCGCCACGCTGCGCCCGGCCACCGTCGCCCTCATCGGCTCCGCCGGCGTGTCGATCCTCGTCACCGCATTCTGGGGCAGCGACGCCGTCATCGGCGCCATCGATTTTGCCCGCACGAACGGACTCATGATCGCGCTCTTCGTGCTCTCCGTCGTGCTCCTGCGCAAGACCAAGATCGGCGCTGTACCGGTGATGGTCCTCGCCGGCGTTCTCAAGCTCTGTCTGGCGCTCATTGGCATCGGCTGACCACTCAGACGTCCCTCGCGGGGCGTCTTTTTTTGAGCGCTGGTTAAAATTTTTAACCGCGATCCTGACGACGGCTCAATGGTTTTTCCGGCGGCGCTCCTGTATAATGAACACAACAGGATCCTGAAAAATTCACAGGAGGTCATCATCATGAACATTGGTGAACAGATCCGCACTTACCGCAAATCCCACAACCTCACGCAGGAGCAGGTCGCTGACGCACTAGGCGTGACAGCGCCGGCTGTCAATAAATGGGAGCGCGCTGGCTCATTTCCAGACATCACACTCCTGCCGGCGCTGGCACGGCTTTTGGAGATCGACATGAACACGCTCTTTTCCTTCCACGAAGAGCTCACGGAGATCGAGATCGCAAACTTTGTCAACGCCCTTTACGAGCGCGCCCTGACTGGCGAGATCGCCGAAGCGTTCGCAGATGCGCAGGAAAAGATCCGCGATTATCCACACTGCACGCCGCTGCTCTACACCTGCGCGACGCTGCTCTCGGCCAGTCTCACGCTCTCTGCCGTTCCGCCGGAAGGGCGCGAGAAATACAACGCGCGCATCCGCGACTGGTTCACCCGCGCCAGCGAAAGCGACGACACGAATTACCGCACAGCGGCCTGCTACCAGCTGGCGATGCTGGAGATCACCGAGGGCAACTACGACCGCGCCGAGGAACTCGTCGCCCGGCTGCCAGATGCGACTTTCGACAAGGACCTGCTCCAGATACGGCTGCTCGCCCACCGCGGCGATCACGATGGCGCAGCGCTGCAAACAGAAGCGCAGGTGCTCGCAAAACTCGTGACGCTCCACGGCCATCTGCAGCAGCTCATCGAATTTGAGACGAAAACCGGCCACGCCGACAAAGCCCAGGCCATCGCCGATGTTTCCAGCCAGCTTTACGCTCTCTTCGCGCTCTGGCCAGTCGATCAGGTCTCGCCGCAGCTCGTCGCTGCCCTCCACCGCGAAGACGCGCCAGCGGCGCTCAGCCACATCCGCAGCATTTTTGAAGCGCTGCGCACGCCGTGGAACGACGACGATTCGCCGCTCTTCTACCGTCTCGCCGAAGCCGGCAAGCTGCCGCAAACCGAGCCGGCCTTCATTGACGTTTTCCGGCGCGAGCTGGAAACCCAGCAGGAATATGATTTTCTTCGCAACGAGCCGGAGTTTCAGCAGCTGCTCGCCGACGCCAGAGAAAAGACCCAATAAATGCAAACCGCTCCGCGATTTTTCCACGGAGCGGTATTTTTTGCTCAATCGAGCGCTGCGTAAAAATTCGTCAGGATTCGCGCCAGCTGCGCCGGCGCTTCTTCATTGACGATGTGACCGACGCCTGGGATCACCTCAAACTCTGCCTGCGGAATATGCGCGGCGAAAAAACGCGCCGATGCAAGATTGGCGCGGTCCTTTTCACCGCAGAGAATGAGCGTCGGGCAGCCGATCTCGTGCGCGCGTGCGCTGAAATCCAGAGCGCGCATCGAATTTCCGAGAGCGAAGGTATCCGCTTTGTCAAACGCCATCGTGCGGAAAGCAGCTGCCGGCAAAAAGCGGAACACGAGATTTTGCAACGCGAACGCCGCCTTCGGCACCTTGTGGGGCGTGCCGATCAGCACCAGCGAGCGCACCTTCTGCGGATGGTCCAGCGCGTAAGCGAGCGCCACGATCCCGCCGAGAGACAGCCCGCAGAGATCGAGCGGTTCGCGCGCCTGCGCGCAATACTCCGCGAAGGCGGCGCAGAGATTGTCAAAGCACGCCGGTCTTCCCTCGAGAAGCGCGACGAGATTTGGCCGCAGGATTTCTGCGCCCTCTGGCATCTGCGCAATGGTTTCGCGCCAGCTCGCCGCCTGATGGCCGGAGCCGTGAAGAAATATTTTCGTCATCTTGTTCTCCTTTCGCAAAACACCCTTGTTCAAAATCGTCAGCCCACAACCTCGCCGATCACGCGCAGCCAGTTCTGCCAGCTGATCTGCGCCAGCTCATCGTCGCTGAATCCGGCGCGGCGCAACGCTTCGATAAACGCCGGCGTGTGGCGGGCATCCTCGAGCCCCGGCACATTCGGATTGCCGCCATCGTTGTAGCTGGTTGTGGCGTCGTCGGAAAGGTACTCGTTGAAATCGAAGCCGAAGGCGAGATGACGCACGCCAACCAGTTCCGCAATGTGCACGGCGTGGCGCACAAATTGATCGACGGTCTGCTGCGCCGGATCGGGGCTGACGAGATTTTTGTTGGCATTGAGCCCGACGAGCCCTCCAGTCTCAGCGATGGCGCGCAGCTGGTCGTCTGTGAGATCGCGCGGATGCTCCGCCAGCGCCCGCGCGTTGGAATGGCTGGCGACGATCGGCCCATGCACAGTAGCGAGCACATCCCAGAACGAGCGATCGTTCAGATGCGACACATCCACGAGCATGTGCAAATCCTCCAACCGCGCCAGCGCCCGTCGGCCGAGCTCCGTGAGCCCGCGGGACGGATCTGCTTTGGCGCCGGTGGCCAGCGCATTTGCTTCGTTCCAGGTGAGCATGGCGTGGCGCGCGCCAAATGCGTGGAGCCGGTCGATCGCGTCCACGTTCTCACCGATCGCCGACAAGCCTTCGACGCCGAGCAAGATCGGAAAGCGCTCCGTCGCAGCGACGCTCTCGATCTCCGTCGCGCTTGTCACCAGTGCAGCTTCGTTGCATTCCGCCATTTCTGCTGCAACTGCCGACAAGAGCTGCGCCATCCGCGCTGCCGAATCGTCCGTAAACGGCGGATCGACCCAGAGCACAAAACAGCCGCCACGAATGCCGCCAGCGCGCAGCTTTGGCAGATGACTATGCGCCAGCACCTGCGTTTCTCCGCAGAGCCGTCGCCGCAGCACATCTGTAAAAATATCACAATGTCCGTCAAAGATCATCGCGCGCTCACCTCCAGATTTTCTGCTTACCATTATACAGGGCGCACACCAGACTGAGCAAGAGGGGCTTGCCCCGGAAGAATAAATCGTGTTATGATAAATTCAAATGATCGATCTTATTGATGAGCGGAGGGATTGTCATGGCTCTTTTTCACGGCAGCCGTTTGCGCGAGCTGCGCAAAAATAAAAACATCAGCATCGCCGAGCTCTCGAAGCTGTCGGATGTCAGCACCGGGCTGATCAGCCAGATCGAGCGCGAGATGGTGATCCCGTCGGTCGTCAGCATCTGGCGGCTGGCGCAGGCGTTGGATACGAACATCAACTATTTTTTCGACGAAGACGACGTCGATGACAAGGTCATCATCCGCAAAAACGATCACCGCACCGTCATCCTCCACAGTAATAGCAGCTACTACAAGCTGCTCAGTCCCGCTTCCCCGGAGCGCCTGCTGGATATGACAGAGATCACGCTGAAAAGCGGCTGCGCGTACGAGCAAAATCCCCTCACCCACGACGGCGAGGAATGCGGGTATGTGCTCAAAGGCGAGCTCGTCGTTCTCCTAGGCGGCAAGGAATACGTACTCGAGGAAGGCGACAGCATTTATTTCAACAGCACCGTGCCGCATAAATACATCAACCGCGGCGACGAAGACTGCATCTCGATCTGGGCGATGACGCCGGCATTTTTCTGAGCAAGACAAAAGGAACGCTTCCCACTGACAGGAAAACGTTCCTTTTTCATTTATCCGAGGATCTCGCCGATCACGCGCAGCCAGTTTCCGTGCGCGATCTTTTCGAGATCGTCTGCGCTGAATCCTGCGCTGCGCAGTTTATCGAGAAAAGCAGGCAGTTTTGTCCAGTCCTCGAGTCCTTCAGTGGCTGGAGAATCCTGGCTGCTGAAGCTGCGCATCGCCGCTTCAGAAATGAATCCGCTGAAATCGAAGCCGAAGGCCATGTGCTCCACGCCGATCGTCTCAGCGATGTAAACCGCCTGGCGCACAAAGCCATCCATATTCTGCTGCGCTGGATCTGTGCTGACAAATTCGTTGAACGCATTCAGCCCGACAAAGCCGCCGCTTTCGGCGATCGCTCGCAGCTGATCGTCCGCGAGATTGCGCGGCACCGCCGCCAGCGCGCGGGCATTGGAATGCGACGCGATGACCGGTTTGGTGACGACATCCATCACATCCCAGAACGAGCGGTCGTTAAGATGAGAAACGTCGACGATCATGAGCTTTTCTTCCATTCTCTGCACGACCTGACGGCCAAACGCCGTGAGCCCATGCGTAGGGTCGCCTTTGGCGCCGCTGGCGAGGAGATTTTCTTCGTTCCAGGTGAGCATCGCATGGCGCACACCAAAATCGTAGAACCGATCAAGTCTTTCGAGGCTGTCGCCGATCGCCGACAGTCCTTCAGCGCCAGCGAGAATGTAAAATTTACCGGCTGCTTTCGCTGCTTCGATCTCTGCAAGACTGTGCACGAGCACAGCATCCGCGCATTCTGCCAGCTCCTCGCTGGCGGCCTGCATCATCTGCGCAATGCGCGCTGCCGGCTCCTTGTCGTAGGGCGGATCCGCCCAGAAAACGAAGCACCCGCCTTCGACACCGCCGCAGCGAAGTTTGGGCAAAAATTCCTGCGCCAGGACGTCCCGCTCACCATTCAGGCGACGCTGGAGCACGCCTGTGAAAACATCGGTATGTCCATCAAAAATCAATGTCATTTCCTTCTTTCATGATTGAGACAGTGTGTATATATGGAGGGAAACGTCACGCGCCCAAAAACTGGCCGATGAACGTCCCGGCGTAGGTTCCTATAATATAGCCCAGCGTGCCGATGAGCATGATCGGGCCAACGAGATTGATCCAGCCCTTGGAGATCGCCATGGCTGCAGCTGTCGTCGGTCCACCAATGTTGGCATTGGAAGCGAGGATGATGTCCTCAAGATTGAACTTGAGCAGCTTGCCGAAAATGAAGCAGACCAGCATGTTGATGATGACCATGATCGCGCAGAGCACAAAGAGCAGCGGCGCTTCGCGCAAAATCTGTGGGATCGACGCTGGCACGCCGATGACGAAAAAGAAGAGATAGATCAGATAGGTGCCGATCTCCTGCGTGCCGGCTGTTTCCTCAATCTGCTTGGAGAAAACCGTCGCCACGATCATGGCGATGGTCGTCATGATCAGATATTCGTTGCCGAAGAGTCCGTTGATCATTTTCAACACAGCGTTACTCGTCGGAATGACATCTGCCAGAAAATCAGCGATGATCTTCGACACCCACACGATGATGGCGCTGATCGCCACATCCACAGCAATGTCGCGCAGCGAGATTGGCTTGCGGTCCCAGTACGACGCCGCCAGCGTTTTCGCTTCGTCGCTGACGCCGACATTTTCCACCAGATCCACGTACGGATGTGAGAAATGCTTGCGGAAAAATCCAATGCTTGGAATCGCCACGAGCACAAAGAAATAGAATGCCATCAGACAGTTGTCAGCGACCGTCGTCGCCGCGACCATTTCACCAGGAATGTCGAACGCATTGGAGAGCGTCGCGAAATTCACGCCACCGCCGATGTACGATCCAGTCATCATGCCGGCGATCCCCTCGAGATACGGAATGTGGCCCTTGAGCAGCGTGTAGCCGACCATCGCGCCGATCGCCGTGCCGCAGGAGCCGAGCAAAAACAGGACCAGCAGCTTGCCGGATTCTCGCCAGATCTTGCGCAGGTCGCACTGCATCAACAGCAGCGGAATCGCCAGCGGCACCACGTAGCCCCAGATGATGTCGTCGAACCATGGTGCGTGTGTTGGAATGATGCCAAAATTCGTCAAAGCCAGCGCACCGATCAGCGCAATGATCGCGCCTGAGAGCTTCGACGCCCAGACAAAGCGCTGCTCTGCCCAGATCGAAAACGCAACCCAGCCGCAGGTGATCGCCATGAGCGCCCATGTGTTGTCGGCACTGATTAATGTTGTTCCCATATGTAATCTCCTTTCTTGTTTTGGCGGCGCGCATCGCATGCCGCCAAACACGATCCAAACGATCGCTTCCTTCCCCTCGAAAAAACGTTGTGCACAGTCCGGACGTTTTTTCGCACTTCAATATCCTTCCGATTATTCACGATATTGAAGCGTTGTCAATATATTAATCCCACCATTGTGCTATGTCAACACTCTTATTGAAATAATTTCAATATTTTGAAGGTGCGCGCTTTTCTATTTTTTATACATTGCATGGAGACGCTTTTTCCGCAAAAAAAGATCACCGTCCCGGACGCTTGTTCCCGGTGACGGTGATCTTGCATTATTCTACTTTTAAAATCTCGTGGTAAAGCGGGTGCTCGTTCCACTCGCCGATGAAGCGGACTTCTGTCTCGAGACGAACGTCAAATTTTCTCAGCACCGCCGCCTGAACGTCGTGGATCAGCGTGATCACGTCGTCAGCGGTGGCGCCGCCGGTGTTGACGAGAAATCCGGCGTGTTTTGTCGAAACCTGAGCGCCGCCGACGCGATAGCCCTGCATGCCGCTGTCGATGATGAGCGGTCCGGCGAAATGTCCCGGCGGACGCTTGAACGTGCTGCCAGCGCTGGCCATTTCCAGCGGCTGTTTGTCGGCACGACGCGCGCTGAGATCAGCGATTTTTGCGAGGATCTCTGTCTTCTCGCCGTGCGCCAGTTGCATGGTCACCGCCAGACAGATGAGCGGTTCATCCTTGAGACGGCTGTGGCGATAGCTGAAGCGCATCTCGTCGGCAGGGATCTCGCAGATCTCGCCGGTTTCGTCGAGCACCGTGACGGATGTGATGACATCTTTCATCTCGCCGTCGTACGCGCCAGCGTTCATATAGCAGGCGCCGCCGATGCTGCCTGGGATCCCACTGGCAAATTCGAGGCCAGTGAGCCCAAGCTCAGCGGTCGCTTTGCTGACGTTGATCAGCGACAGGCCCGCAGACGCCGTAACGCTGCAGCCGTCGACAACGAGATGCTGCAGGCGTTCGGTCGCGATGACGACGCCGCGAATCCCTTTGTCGCTGACGAGCATGTTGCTACCCTTGCCGAGCACGAGCGCGTCGATGTTGTTTGTACGGCAGACGCGGAGCACCTCGGCGAAAGCCTCTGGCGTTTCCGGAAAGACCATGAGGTCGCATGGTCCGCCGATCTGGAATGTGGTGTGGCTGGCGAGCGGCTCGTTTTCGCGCACCTCTGCCACGCCTGAGATATTTGAAAAGAGATCTTTCATGGCTCGGTCTCCTTTCTCTTAGAGATAATGCTGCTCAGCAGCTTCGTAGGTGCCGAGGACGCGGAAATCGACGGTCGTTTCGCGCACCTGGCGCAGACATTCGAGGAAATTCTCGTCGTCCCAGCGGCCGAGCAGATCGATGTAGAAGCTGTATTCCCACGGTTTGCCGATGACAGGCCGCGATTCGATGCGGCTCATGTCGTAGTGGCCGTCGGCGAAAAAGCGCAGCGCTTCCAACAGCGCGCCAGGGCGGTGCGCCGTTTTGAAAACGATGCTGACCTTGTTCTGTCCAGCAGAAAGCTCTGGCTCGCGACGGATGACGACAAAACGGGTGATGTTTGAGTAGTTGAAATTAACGTGTGGCACGAGGATTTCCAGCCCGTAAACTTCTGCCGCCTGCTTGGATGCGATGGCGGCGCCGCCTTCCGGTTTGGTCTCGGCGATGTAGCGCGCGCTCATGGCTGTGTCGGCGTATGGGCGCGGCTCAATGCCATGCTGCAGCAGAAATCGCTGGCTCTGGCCGAGTCCCTGTGGATGGGAATAAACAAACTTCACATCCTCCAGCTTTGTGCCTGGCACGGCCATAAGATTCTGCGTGATCTCCAGCGCCGTTTCGCCGACGATGTAGCAAGGCTTGGCGTAAAGCAGATCATAGACTTCGTTGATGCTGCCGGTGGAAGAATTTTCGATCGGCAGCACGCCGTAGTCGTATTCTCCGTTGACGACGCCATCGACGACGTACTGGAAATGCGACAGGCCGACGCGGTCGACGTCTGCGCCAAACACCTTGGCACAGGCGCCGTCGCTGAAAGAGCCTTCGATGCCCTGGAAGGCGATGTGTGGCTGCGCGATCGGTTCAGCGAATGGTGGCAAAAGCGCGTCCATCAGTCTTCGCTCCCTTCAAGCAGCTTCACTGTCTGCACATAGATGGCCGCTTCGATGCGCTTGCGCTGCAGGTCGCAGCCGTAAGCGTACGGCTCGTTGATGCTGCCGCCGTAGCGGATGTTGTTCGCATGGCAGCCGCCGCTGCAGAAAAAGCGCGCCCAGCAATCCATGCAAGTTGGCTTGGTGAGAACGTTGGCTTTCTGGAAACGTTCGGCGATCTCCGGTTTCTGGATGCCGGTGAAAACGGTCCCCATTTTATAGTCTTCCTCGCCGACAAACTGATGGCAAGGATAGAGATCCCCTTCCGGGCTCACAGCGAGATAATCGTGACCGCTGCCGCAGCCGGAAAGACGTTTTGGCAGACATGGGCCGCCAGCGAAATCCACATTAAAATGGAAGAAATTGTAGCCTTTTCCTTCGCGCCAACGCTGGAGATAGTGGCGCGCGAGGATGTTGTAGTTTTCGAGGATGATCGGTTTGTCGTCCTCGGTGAGGGCGTACGGCATATCCGCCGGCGCAACAACCGGCTCCATGGAAATTTCCTTGAAGCCGAGATCGTCGGCGAGATGGATGACGTCTGCTGCGAAATCCGGGTTGTAGTGGGTGTAGGTGCCGCGCACATAATACCACTGCTGGCCGCGGGTCTCGACAAATTTTTTGAAATGATCGACGCAGGTCTGGTAGCTTGGCTGACCGCCGACGAAGCGACGCATGTTGTCGTGGATCTCCTGGCGACCGTCGAGGGAAAGAACGGCGTCCATGTGTTCGTCGTTGACCCATTTTCCAACTTCGTCGTCTAAGAGCACACCGTTGGTGGTGAGGGTGATCTTCAGAACTTTGCCGAGCTCGGCAGCGCGCTTGTGGCCATATTCCACCACTTCTTTGCAGACTGGCAGATTGAGTAGCGGCTCGCCACCGAAAAGATCGACCTCAACGTGGGTGCGATGCTTCGACGCTTCCATGAGAAAATCGATGGCTTTCTTGCCAACCTCTGCGCTCATCAGCGAGCGACCACCGCCGTAAGCGCCGCTGTCAGCGAAGCAATAGCCGCAGCGCAAGTTGCAGTCGTGGGCCATGTGCAGGCAGAGGGCTTTGACGATCGGCTCGGTGTGCGGCGTAAACTCGCTGAAATCGATGTCCGAAAAGAGCATGCCTTCGTCGATCAATTCTGCGATCCCGTCAGCGACATCGCGTGCATCCTCTTCGCCATAGGTGGCAGCCGTGGTGCGAATGGCGTCCTCCCACGTCTGACCTTCCTCGAGGGCATCGAGGAAGGCGTCGACGGTTTCGTCGGTGACGTGGATGGAACCGCTGTTCACATCGAGCATCAGATGCAAGTCGTCAAAAACAAATCGGTGAATGCGTGAAAAATCTAAGTCTCTTGTCATTTGCGCTTCTCACCTTAGCGGATTTCGGTGTAGCCGTGCATGTAAGGAACGAGGGCTTTAGGGATCGTGACGCTGCCGTCTTCGTTCTGGTAGTTTTCGAGGATCGCAGCCAGCGTACGGCCAACAGCCAGGCCGGAGCCGTTCAGCGTGTGCACGAAGCGCACTTTGCCGTCGGCGTCACGGAAACGCAGGTTGGCACGGCGGCTCTGGAAATCGAGGAAGTTGGAGCAGCTGGAAATCTCACGATATTTGCCGTAGCTTGGCAGCCAGACTTCGAGGTCGTAGGTCTTGGCGGAGCTGAAACCGATATCACCAGCAGACAGGCAGATGACGCGGTATGGCAGTTCGAGCGCCTGGAGAATATCCTCCGCATTCTGCGTGAGGCTTTCGAGCTCTTCCCAGCTGTGATCTGGATGCGCGAGCTTGACCATTTCAACTTTGTGGAACTGATGCTGGCGGATGATACCACGGGTATCACGACCAGCGGAGCCTGCTTCGCTGCGGAAGCATGGGCTGAACGCACAATATTTCACTGGCAGGTCTTTTTCGCTGAGGATCTCGTCGCGGTGGTAGTTGGTGACAGGAACCTCTGCGGTTGGGATCAGATAATAATCGGTGTTCTCAAGATGGAACATATCTTCTGCGAATTTTGGCAGCTGACCAGTGCCGAAATCGGACGCGCTGTTGGTCATGTATGGAGGGATGAGCTCGGTGTAGCCGTGCTTGTCGGTGTGCATGTCGATCATGAAAGAAATAATCGCGCGTTCGAGACGGGCAGCCAGGCCTTTGTAGAAGGTGAAGCGGCTGCCGGTGACTTTTGCAGCACGGTCAAAATCGAGAATGTCGAGATCGACGCCGAGATCCCAGTGTGCCTTTGGTTCAAAATCAAATTTGCGTGGTTCGCCCCAAACGCGTTCAACGCGGTAATCGTCTTCGCCGCCGTCTGGAATGTCGTCGGCTGGCATGTTTGGGATGCTGACAACGAAATCACGCACTTCTTTTTCAAGGGCATCCTTGCTTTCATCGAGGACTTTGATCTTTTCGTTGATCGCAGAAACTTCCGCCATCAGATCGTCGGCGCTTTCGCCGTTGCGCTTGCGCTGACCGACTTCCTTGCTCTTCGCGTTGCGCTGGCTCTGCAGCTCTTCGATCTGCGCGATGATTTCGCGATGCTTTTCGTCTGCGGTCAAAAATGGCTGCATGTCAATTTCTTTGCCGCGACGACCGACAGCCTGAGCGACGCGTTCTGGTTCTTTGCGCATAAGTTTGATATCTAACATTGATGGTTTCCTCCCAAAATAAATTTATTCAACAACAGGCAAATGAATATACTCCATACTCAACACACTTGCAAGCTTGCGACTTTCCTCGCTGATCGAGCGATCCAGCGGTTTTTCCACCTGGATCCACATGAGCGCCGTGGTGCGGTCCTGCTGCTTGTAGCCCAGCACCATTTCTGCGATGTTCACATCCTTCTCGCCCATCAGCGTGCCCACCTGCCCGATCACACCAGGCCGGTTGACATGCGGCACGAGCAGAATGTGCTCGTGCGGATGCCCCTGCAGGAAATAATCGTCCACCTGGACGATGTTGTCCTCGTCGCCGGCGCGATCACCGGCCACCTGCAGATGGCGCGTCGGCGTTTCCACCGACAGGCGCAGCTGCGCCTTCAGAGCCGACGCGTTTTGTTTGAGCGCAACAGTCAGCCCCTTATCCTCCGCCCAAAGGCGGCTGTTGACAAAATTGATCTTCTTTTCGCCGAGGCCTTCGGCAAATCCGGCGAGCACCGACGCCACGACAGCGTCGCTCTCCGTCACCGGCAGCGCGCCGCTTTCCTCGATCTCGAGCACATCCGGCAGCGTTTCCAGACGCTGGCCCATAAAAACGCCGAGCAAACGTCCCAGCGCGCACCAGCGGCTCCCTTCTCTGAGATTCGTCGTGTGCACACGCGCGATGTTCGTCGCCGTGTCCACCTGCGCGCCAGAAAGCGCCGCGACCACATCCTGCGCCAGCTCCACCTGGCCCTCGATGCGCGCCTCACGCGTGTTCGCCGCTTCAGCGACTGTCACGCGTCCGTAGGCTGAGACATCCCTGGCCAACGCCGCCTGATTGCGCGGCAGGTCGATGGCAAAATATTCGAGATAGCCCCAGTCCAGCGCCCTCACCAGCTCTTCCCAGCGAAAGATCTGCGGATCTGTGAGACAGATGAGCCCCGCGCCCTTTTTCATAAGCTGGATCTCATCCTTGCCGACGAGCGCCGCATTCCATTCTGCCGGCGCTGCCAAAAGCACGACAAAATCGCTGCGCACGAAAAGATCCACCAGACTGGTGCGCTCACAATGATAGAGCGCCGCGCGGCCGCGGTTGAGATCCTGATCGTAACAGAGCAGCTCCATGCCAAATCCGCGGGCACGTCCGGCGATCTCCGCCGCCAACGGTGGAAATCCGAGAAAGCCCAGCGTTTTGTTCCGCAGCTCGATCGCCACGCCCTCCTTGCGCTCGCGCGCCATAGAGAGCATCAGATACAGCGCATCATCAGCCACAGACGCCGCCTCGCCGTAGCGCGGCTCCAGCACCATGATCCCGGCGCGGGTGGCGCGCGCCCGGTCGAAGTTTGTGTTCTCCGGTCCCAGACACCCGAGCACACGCACCGCTGCATCCTCCGCGTAAAGCGCGTCAGCAAGCGACGCCTTGCCGCTCAGGATCACAGCATCTGCCGCCGCTGCATCAGCGAGCGTGGCATCCACCGTTATCTCTGCGCCAGCATCAGCCAGTCGTTCCATGGCCTCATCGCAAAGACGTTCCTCCAAAATGATGTTCACCGACATTCCTCCTCTCCGAAAACAAAAAACCGTCCCTGCACAAGACAGGGACGGAGAATTTCCGCGGTACCACCCAGATTATGACAAATGGTCATCACTCAAAAGCAGTATAACGGCTGCCAGCCGTGGCCATTACGCCAATGCTCCAGGGTGGACAGTCAGCTCGCTTCCACCGGTTCGCACCAACCACCGGCTCTCTGAATAGATCGCGCACTGACAAGCCCTTTCATAGCTATCTTTAATTTTATAATCCATGGACAGGGATGTCAAGCGTTACGGCTGCGATTGTGTGTAAAAGCTGTAAAATGCTTCGCCGCCAAAATTTTCAAAGCGATTCCACTCTGCAGAGATGCCGTACACAGCATCCTCTTCCAGAAGCGTCAGCAGCCATTCGCCCTGATCGTTCTTCTGGACAGGCACAGATTCGTAGAGGCCCTGAGCGTCAGCAATCGCCGCCTGATCCCAATACGCCGTGTCCCAGGCGCGCGCCGACACAGCGTCCGGCGCAACGTCAAATGTCAGCTGCACCGTCGTCGCTTCTGCGCCGCGTTTTATAACGAGCGGCGTCATCGTATCTTTTGCATCGAGGGGATGCACGCTGTCTGCGTCGGTGCCTACGCCTTTATCTCCTTGTCCATAGTGCCAGCTGTACGTTCCGCGCAGCGCTTCGACGCCCGCTTCTCCATCCTCAACAACAAGCTGCGGCGGTTCTCTGAGCGTCGCTGGCTCGGCGTCGTTTGAAAAACCGCCACCAATAACAGCCACGATCAGCACAACGACTGCTGCGATTAAGAGCAGCATCCATTTTTTCATAGCGATCACCCTTTCGAAATAAAAAAGCGGCGCGCTCGCAAGAAAGAACAAGCGCTCCGCATGGATCATTTTTTCTGTCTACGGCTCGTAGATGAGCATTGGCTCGTCGTAGGTCATTTCGTCGATGGCCTGGAGGCTGGCGGTCACTTCGTCGCCATTGGCGCGGAGGGCGCTGACGGCGTTATTCAGAAAATCCCAGAGGAGGCTCGAGGTTTTCGGCTCGTAGGTTTCGTGGTAGAACGAAATATCGCTTCCGAGCAACTCCCGCAGATGGTCGTCGAATTCGTCCTGGGTCATGATGTCGTCGATGAGGCCATTGTCCACGCCCTGTTTTGCGCTGTAAACGCGGCCGTCGGCGAGGGCGCGCACGGCATCTTCCGTCATGCCGCGGCCCTCGGCAACGATGCCGACGAAACGGTCGTAGGTTTCATCGGAAAGCGCCTGATAAATGGCGATCTGCTCGTCGGTCGGCTTTTCGTAGGGCTGGCCCATGAGTTTGTTGGCGCCGCTGTGCACGGTGGTGATGTCTATCCCAAGTTTTTCCAAAAGCTCGGTGGCGTCGACGAACTGGCCGGTGATGACGCCGATGGAGCCGACGAGGCTGTTGCGATTGGCGACCACTTCGTCAGAGGCCATCGAAATGTAATACGCGGCCGAGGCACACATGCTTTCGCAATAGGTGTAGATCGGGCGACCAGTTTCTTCCTTATAATCCAAGAGCGCCAGGTAAGTTTCGTCGCATTCATAGACGGTGCCGCCTGGCGAATCGACAAGCAGCATGATCGCGACGTTGTTGGGATCGTTTTTCGCCACGCTGATGCGTTTTTCAATAAAGGCCTGGTTGTAGGTGCTGCCAGATTCGGCGATCTCGCCGGCGATGTCGATGACTTCAACGTTGTTGGCGTTGCGCTGGCTGGCAACGCCGCCTGTGCCGTCGAAGCCGAAAAATGCGATGAAGAAAATGACGGCGAGAATGCCGATGGCGACAAAAAACGCTGTCCATTTATTCTTCGGCTGCTTCTTCTCTGTCTGGGCAGCGGTCTCTGGCTGTGTGGTTTCGTCGCGCTCGTAGAGCGGCTGTTGTTCACTCATGGCTGCACCTCACACGTCGATGACGGGACCGTCGGCAGGAACCGGCGCTTCTGTCTGCGCGCCTGCTTTTTTATAACCGAGGGCGGCAGGATCGAGCCGTCCATCCTGGAACGCCTGATCGCGCAGCCAGCGATAAGCGAGGGCCTGCGTAGCGTTGGCGTACGGGATGAAATAAAACGCTGCGATGCCAAATGAAAACGCGACAGCAAGATACCATGGGATCCAGGAAAGCTCCAGCACGATGAGCTCTTTGAGATGGCCCTTGGTGATGGCGCAGGAATAACGCAGCGCCTGACGCGGACCAACTTTGCCGCGACCGTCAGCAACGAGCTGGAAGATAAAGCCGTAGCGAATGGTGATGATGAGAACGATGACCATCCCGGCAAGATAGAGCAGGCTACCGATGAGCACCGCAAAGCTCGACGCGCCGGTGGCGACGCTCGCATAAAGCGCGGTGTCGTTGCCGCTGACCTGCAGCAGCTGCAGCGTCATCAGCAAAAATCCCGGCAGCCCGATCAGGCTCCAGATGGTGAGCCAGAGCTGCTGCCAGATATATGCGAGCATCGCTGTCACGCCACTGGAAAAGCCTTCGACGAAATCACTGAAGGTGAGCGGACGGCTGTGGCCGATCTCTGCGAGTTTGACAAACCAAGCGGTGTAGCAATAGGTGAGCACACCGTCGATAAGAAGCGCCGAGATGATCCCGACGATCACAGCGAGCACAATGCGCCCGACACCGATGCTGGCGATGGCGCTGCTGAGCGCTGAGAGCGTAGTGCTAAAGTACGACGCAAGGATCTGCGCCATGTCGGCGTCTTCCGGCGTCGTCAGAAGCGTGCCGTCGTCGACGCCGTAGGAATAGTTCACCTGAAAACCAGTGAGCAGCAAAAAGAGCAGCGTCACACCGATGAGCACCGGCCAGTTGCCGCGCAGAAGATCCTTGGCTTTATATTTCAGCTCAACGCGCGGCAGCACATTCGGCGGGTAGAAATTTGAAAAATTTTGTTGGAAAGACATGTTTTTCCTCCTTCGTTATTTGCGGGTCACTCTTCTTTCCCGAAATCATCCGCATCCTCCAGCGTGTAGCGTGCACGCTCGCCGCCGATCAGCCGCGGACGAGAGAAGCTCGGATTGGCGCGGGCTTCGCCAATGCTGCGGTGCGCCAGACGCATCGGCACGGCGACCGGACGCATGTGCATGCCGATCATGGTCTCGCCGATGTCCAGTCCGTAGCCAGCCTGGATGCCTTCGACGAGCACAGGATTGGTGAAATGGCGATAAGCGTGGCTGGCCATCGAACCGCCGGCGTGAACGTGTGGCACGGCGCTGACTTCGGTGAGCCCGAAACGGCGCATGGTCTCACGCTCAACAACGAGGCTGCGGTTCAAATGCTCGCAGCACTGAAAAGCGAGGTGCAGATTGTGCTCCTGCGCAAAACGGCGCAGCACTGGGAAGAGCGCATCGGCGACGGCTGGGCTGCCAGCTTTGCCGATGCGTTTACCGCAAACCTCGCTGGTGCTGCAGCCGATGACAAAGATGTCGTCATCCTGTGGCGCCTGACGCTCGACCATTTCGTCGAGGATGATGCTGAGTTCCTGAGCGATATTTTCAATCTCAAACATGGGAATCCGTCCTTTCTGTTTCATCATTAGTAACTGCTCAAAAAGCCGGACGCTTGTCCGGCTCTGTTGTTCATGCGTTTTCTGTCGTTTCCGGCAGGAGACTGTCGATCACAGACTGATTTTCTGCTTCTTCAGTGGTAATGACCATGCTCCAGGATGCTTCATCCCAGGCTACGCCAAAATTCAGAATCTCGCCCAGATCGCGCAGTTTGAAATAAGTGAAGCCGTCGATGTTGTAAGCAGTCGGCGTCACATAGCGCCCGTCGGCCATGACGGTCATATTATTTTTCACGGCGATATCGCTGCGATCGAGCTGGATCAGGCTGCCGCCGCCATCAAGCGGCGTGCCGCTCTCAACAGTGATGAGGCGTTGGCTGTCGTCGTAGCCGACGTTAAATTCTGCGTCGGTGTCCGCGAGGATCGTCGCCAGATCGCGCAGGCGGAAATAATTGAGCCCTTCGATGTTGTAGCTGGAAACGGTGGTCATTTTTCCGTCGATGGTGAGGTTGTTGTCGCTGCGGCCAATGGCGATCTGCCGACCATTCGACGCCGTTGTCTGGACATCGCCGAGATATTCTTCCAGCGTGAGCCCGCTGGCCATGATGTCCTTAGCGGCTTCCACGCCAACATAGCGGAAATGCCATGGCTCGTACTGATAGCCGGTGATGTTCTGCTTTCCTTCTGGATAGCGCAGGATGAACCCATACTCGGCGCAGTGCTTCATCATCCACTGCACACCTGGGAACTGGTCGATGGAGGTCTGCAGATTGTAGCCGCTGTGGTAAGCGTCGCCGACGTCAAAAGCGAGGCCTGTCTGGTGCTCGCTCTGACCAGCGCGCGCCGAAAAAGTGTTGGCCTGCGCTTCGCCATGGATGGCGGCGTAGTTCGCGAAAAGATTTGCCTGTACATCATAGCTGCGGTAGCCGGAGAGGATGTACATGCTGTTGCCCTGCGCGTTGCAGGCAGCCAGAAATGCTTTGGCGGCTGCGTCCGCTTCGCCCTGCAGACTGGTGCTCTGACCAGCGCCGCCAGTGTAAGATGGCGCGTAATCTGCCGGCAGCGGATGGTTTTTGTTGACGAGGAGAATGCCGCTGACAACGGTGGTGCCGTCGGCTTGCTGATGGCTGTCGTCAAAAGCAGGCTCCGTCGTTGTAACGCTCGGCGGCTGCGACGTTTCCTCATCGTCCGGATCCTCAGGCTCAGATGGCTGCTCCGGTTCTTCCGGTTCAGATGGATCTGCTGGCTCAGATGGATCGGTCGGCGTCTCCGGCTCTGCAGGATCTGACGGATCGGTGACCGTCGGCGGATCGACCGGGCCAGCATTTTCTGCAGCGAAGCCTGGTGGAATGCTCATTGTCAAAAGCGCCGCCGAAAGACAGACAGCGAGAATTTTCGGATGGTTTTTCATATGGAATCCTCCTTAAAAAACTGAGGCAAAATGTCCTTCTTTCCTACTCTGATTATAACACCTTTCAAAAATAATGAAAGACTTGTTGCACACACAGACGCAATTAAAGTAAAATAATAAGGAAATCTTGAAAATCAGCAAAGGAGTCTCTATCGATGGAAAAAATCAAAATGACCACGCCGCTCGTTGAAATGGACGGCGACGAAATGACACGCATCCTCTGGGCCTGGATCAAAGACAAGCTGATCCTGCCATACGTGGATCTGAAAACCGAATACTACGATCTCGGTCTTGAATATCGCGACGAAACAAACGACCAGGTGACCGTGGACGCTGCGGAAGCGATCAAAAAATATGGCGTCGGCGTCAAGTGTGCAACAATCACGCCAAACGCTGCCCGCGTTGAAGAGTACAACCTCAAGGAAATGTGGAAGAGCCCGAACGGCACCATCCGCGCCCTCCTCGACGGCACCGTTTTCCGTGCGCCGATTCTCGTCAACGGCATCCACCCATTCGTCCGCACCTGGAAAGCACCGATCACCGTCGCCCGCCACGCTTACGGCGACGTTTACAAAAACAGCGAGCTGCGCGTTGACGGTCCAGCGACTGCCAGCCTGAAGGTTGACTACGCAGACGGCCGCACCGAAGAAAAAGAAATCTTCACCTTCACCGAACCTGGCGTCATCCAGGGCATGCACAACCGCGATGCATCCATCGCCAGCTTCGCCAACGCCGTCTTCACCTACGCCCTCGACACCAAGCAGGACGTCTGGTTTGCGACCAAGGACACCATCTCCAAGATCTACGACCACCGCTTCAAAGATATTTTCCAGGAAATCTTTGACCGCGATTACAAGGATCGTTTTGAAGAAGCCGGCATCACCTACTTCTACACCCTCATCGATGACGCCGTTGCCCGCGTTGTGCGCAGCGAAGGCGGATTCATCTGGGCCTGCAAAAACTACGACGGCGACGTCATGAGCGATCTCGTGGCCACCGCTTTCGGCAGCCTGGCAATGATGACCTCCGTGCTCGTCAGCCCACAGGGCTACTACGAATACGAAGCCGCTCACGGCACCGTACAGCGTCACTATTACAAACATCTGAACGGCGAGCAGACCTCCACCAACTCCGTGGCCACCATCTTTGCCTGGAGCGGCGCGCTGCGCAAACGCGGCGAAATGGACGGCAACGACGCCCTGCAGAAATACGCCGACGCGCTCGAAGCTGCCACCATCGAAACCATCGAAAGCGGCACCATGACCAAGGACCTCATGAGCCTTTCCACCATCGAAAACAAGCACGCCGTCAACAGTGAAGAATTCCTCGACGCCATCGCCCAGCGTCTCGACGCCAAGCTGGCGTAAATTTTCTACGAACGCACAAGAGCGCTCCGCAACGATTGCGAAGCGCTCTTTTCATGCGCAGAATTTTCTGCTATACTGAAGATCCAGGGTACTGTCGTACACGGTAGGCGGTTGGCCTCTCAACATCCTCGGATGGAGGGAGGTGGTTGCATGGATATACAAACCACGATTGATCTGATCAGTCTCGTGCTGGTCGCTATAGGTCTCGGGATTACCATTGCAAGCTTAAAAAAATAACCGCCCCTGACGTCCAAATCTAGGCGGTTATTTTACCAATCAGAAGCGGGCCAACCGTCTACTGACAGGCCCTGGATCTTTTTCTACAGTTATTATACCATTCTCATTCCTGCACTTCAAGATAATAGTCGAAGCCGTAGCAGCTTTTCTCGAAGCCGTAGTGTTCGTAAAATGCGTGGGCGTCTGTGCGCGGCAGGCCGCTGTCGAGAACGATGCCCTTGCAGCCGCGTCGGCTGGCGAGCGCGCGGGCGTGGTCCATGAGCGCTCGGCCGTAGCCTTTGCCGCGCTCACGCTCGTCAATGATGAGGCTCGAGAGATAGCAGGTCTGGCCGCTGAGCCAGAAAGTATTGAAAAATGCGCCGTGACAAAATCCCAGCACGCGGTCGTCGTCTGTAAGGAAAAATGCAAAGCTGTTCTCGTCGGCGAGAACCTCTGCGTAAACGCGGCGGATTTCGTCGCGGTCGTAGGTGTTGTAGGTCCAGAGTTTTTCGATGAAATCAAAGGCGATGTCAAAATCGTCCATCGTGGCGTTTCGGAATGTCATTGTGCGCCTCCTCAATCCTGCGGTTCCTGGAGACGCTTGTAATATTTGTCGTACTGATAAAGCGCGACACATGGATTGTGGCCGAGCACGCGGTCCTTCGTCACGACAGAAGTGACGAGGGCGTCGGAATATTTAATGAAGAGACTGTCGTGACCAACGCACAGGCCCATGATGAGATTGAGATCGGTGTGGGCTTCGTTGAGGGCGAGCGCCTGCATGATCGGGTTACACATATTCACACCAACGGCTTCACATTCTTTTGGAATGCCGATGGAAACCTTTGGATTGGCGCCCATTTTGCAGACAGCGCCGTAGACCTCGAAACCGTTGGTGCGCAGGATTTTGGCCAGCGTGCGCGATTCGTCGAGCAGCCCGGCGCAGGTGGCGATGCCAAGCTTGTGCGCGCCGATCTTGCGGGCAAACTGGATGACTTCCTCCACACGCGTGCGCTTGCCGTAGCCTTCATATTCCACTTCGGCAGCGGAAACAGCGATGCGATTGTTCTCCGGCTCGCGCAGAAGATCCATGGCGCGGTTCTGGATCTCGTCGGGAACATTGGTGGTGAGACAAAAATCAGGATATTTTCCTTCCTCGCCACGGCGACAGTTGACGACATGGCAGTCGATGCAGGAGCGAGTGATGTCTTTTTCTTCCATTACAGATTCCTTCCTTTTCATTGAACTTGTTATCAGTATAGCACGCACTGTCCGCGAGCACAAACGCGATCGTTTTTACCATATCCAGACACGAAAGCCTTGCACCACAGGAAATTTTTTGTGATAATGAACATAATAGATCTTTAACAATTTCCTTCAGCAAAGGAGATGATCCCATGCAATGTCCACATTGTCACGCCGACGGCCAGGACGGACGTTTCTGCAAAAAATGCGGCAAGCCCCTCGACCAGGACGCCAGCGATATGACGCGCGTGATGCCGCCGCTCGAAGCGCTGCACGAAAAGCCAACAGAAACCGCACCGGATGACGAGGCGCAGGCGGCCGCAGATGCCCTGACGGAAGCGCTGGACGAAGCAGAAGCCGGAGAAGAACAAACCGCAACCGCACCAGATGCAGTTGCTGCAAATACAGATACGACCGACGAAGGGTCGCCGGAAAACGACGAAGCATCCGACGAGGAATCGCCAGAGGACAGCGAAGCGCATGATGAAGAAGCCGCAGAAACCGACGACGCTGGCGAAGAATTTTCAGAAGACGCCGAAGAATCGTCAGAAGAAAATGAGGCCGCAAACAAACCACAGCTGCCAGCTTTCCTGCTCGAAGAAGACGGAGAGGGCGACGATCTTTCAGAAGATCCAATGCAGGAGCGCCGCAAAAAACTTCTGACAGCGACCGCGCTGATCATCGGCATCCTGCTCGCAGCGATCGCCGCTGTGTATCTCTTCACCGATTTCTTCGACACCACACCGCAGACCGATCCAGCGGAGCAAGTCAAAAACGCCGACACCATCGCGCCGGACACCAGCCTGGCAGAAGATACCATCGTTGGTCACTGGCGTCATTACAACGAAGGCAGCGTCATCGAAAAGATCGGCACCGCCCAGTATCGTTGGACCATCGGCGACAAGGTTTATCCGCTTAATTTTGCCGACAACAAATACACCTACGAAGACGAAAACGGCAACACCTACATCTTTGTGCTCACCGACGCCGACCACATCCAGCTCGCCGCATCGAGCGACAAATCCGGCGGACTGATCACAAATCCGGCGTTTGAATCCAACTACATCGCCGGCCGCGTCGGCCAGGACGGCACCATGGCTGAAAGCATGAGCGTCAATGGTGACGCCTTCAACATCGTCGGCAAAACTTACGCCGAGCTCGCCGGCACCTACGGACCAGGCTCTCTTTCCGTCATTGGCGACGATCAATACATCGTCTTCCGCGGCGAAGGCGGCAATTTTGCCGTGCAGTTCCAGGGCGAAACCGTCCCACTGTCTGCTCAGGCGCAAAAAGATTATGATCTGACGCCGCTCCTGTCCGGCGGCCAGAGCTACAGCGTCGTGCCAATGAGCTACGACAATACCACACCAGTCGTCGACACCACACCAAACGGCACCTCCGATCCATCCACCGGAGGAGATACCACCACCGGCGACGGAACAACCTCCACGCCGCCAGTAGTGACCGTCCCGCCGACAACCACCACGCCAACCACGCCTGGCAATGATTCCACGACGACAACCACGCCGCCAACGACCACGACCACCGACGATGATGAAGACGAAGACACCGAATACACCGTCGAGATCCCAGATATGCCAACCTTCCCATCCACCACCGCTGTGGCGACCGGCGTCGTCTGGGCAGATCTCGGTTTTGTCATCAAAAATGCGCCAAGCACGCTCAGCGTCGAAGATCTTTCCGCCGTGCTCGGCATCGCCCTCGAAGTTGGCACCGCGCCAGCAAACGAAAGCGGCTTCGCTTTCTACGGCATGGACGAAGGCTATTTCGCCGGCACCTACGCTTACGGCGACCATTCCTTCTACATCAGCGGCTACGGCAACAGTGCCCTCGCGCCAGACAAAACCATTCTCTTCATCCAACAGATCAGCTAAAACCAGCACGGACCATTTCTCAGCAGAAATGGTCCGTTTGTCATTTTATTGTCATGACCTTTGCGCAAATATTTGCTAAAATAAAAGATAGCGAAAAACAAAGGAGGAACGATCATGTATAAACGCATACTGCAGCTTTTTGCACTCGTGCTGATCTGCTTTGCCGCCAGCGTCTGCCTGGAAAGCGACGCATTTGCCGCCGACGCCGCCGCGAGCCGTTCCACGATCAGCACCGGCGGTGTCAGCGTAGATCCTTACCAGAGCTTTTCCACGACCATCACCCTGCGCGATGCCAATGGAAACGCCCTCACGACCAACCCGACCGGAAAAGTTTACATCTGGGCCACCGATGAAAACGATCGCGTTTCTGACGGACTCGACGTCATCGAGCTCTCCCTCGGCAGCAACGTCTACATGCACCAGACCAGCCGCCAGGGTGTGCTGATCATGGACGCCGCAGCGCTCATCCAATCACAGCGCTTCAATCTCACTCTTGATACCAAGGGCACCTACGAGCTCCACGCTCTCTACATGCCGACCGGCACCATCGATCCAAATGCCGTCACCAACTACTGGCCATACGAGCTCAGCGGCAATACCGTCAGCGATCGCACCGTCACCGTCGACGCCACTCCGGCAAACGACGTCGCCATGATGGTCGTCTCGACCAAGATCCGCGGCATCGGCGTGGATTCCTTCCTTATTTCTGATCCACGCAACCAGACCCTGTCCACCGCCATCTCCGTCGACAGCGGTTCCAGCGCCACCGACGTGCAGCTCGCGCTCCTGCGCGACAACGGGCTCTCCGTCGGCGAAGGCGTGCCAGTCTATATCAACACCACCTCCAACAACGTCACCGTTTCCAACGTGCTCGCCCTCACCGACGCCAACGGCATCGCTCGCTTCAGCGTCAGCGGCCTGCTCTCTACCGGCAGCACCCTGCAGCTGCGCCTCGATCCAAACGACGCGCCCGTTGTGATCCCGCTCGCCGAGTACGAATACAAACCAGAGCACATGCGTTTTGATATCGGCGCCAATGTCATCGACGTCGACGGCCGCACCGTCGAGATCGACACCGCCGCCGTCGTCCAGAGTGGCCGCACCTACGTGCCATATCGCGCCATCGGTGAGCTGCTCGGTGCAGAAGTCGCCTACGACAGCCACGTCCACACCATCACCACCACCTTCGACGACACCGTGCTCACCATGACCATCGGCTACAACCACTACGCCGTCAACGGCACCGTCTATCAGATGGACGCCGCGCCGTACATCAACAGCGACGGCCGCACCATGGTGCCGATCCGCTTCGTCGCAGAAGTGATGGGCTATGATGTGCAGGCCATCAGCGGCGCAAACGGCCTCACAGAAAGCGTCGTTTTCACCAGACGCTGACAATCTCAAAACACAAAAGGACTATACCAACGACTCTTCGTCAGCATAGTCCAATTTTTATGCGCGCACAACAAGCGCCAACAGCGCTTCCAGCCCCAGCGACAGATCCTCGTACGTCTGCTCAAAATCGCCCGTGTACCACGGATCCGCAATGTCTCGCGCTTCGCCGCAAAGCTCCAGCAAACGATGCATCTTCTGCGCCGGATCACCGCCACAGATACGCGCCATATTGCGCATGTTCGCAGCATCCATTCCGATCAGCCAGTCGCAATCGTCATAATCCGCGCGCGTCAACTGTCGCGCCCGATGCTCACCGATCGGCACACCCTTTTCGCGCAGCTTCGCCTGCGCCGGCGGATACATTCGATTACCGATCTCCTCCCGCGACGTCGCCGCCGAATCCACCACAACATCCGAAATCCCGCGCTCTCGCAGCATTTCCCGACACATAGCCTCCGCCATCGCCGATCGGCAGATATTGCCGTGGCAGACAAACAGGATTTTTCTCATTTCACATACAACCCTTCATAAGCCTTCAAGCCCTTGATACGACCGGCTTTGCGGCGTTTTATTTGATATCTTTCTAAAATACAGATCATACATAAATCTCCGTAAATCTACGCCAAAATTCTCTAAAATAGTGTAAATTTGGTGTAAACCACATCGTGCTCTTTACCCCGAAACAGCTCGTTCCTCAGCAGTTGGAAATGACAGAATTTCTGCCATTTGCGCCTCAGCCTGAATATAACTCATATGAGTGTAGACATTCATTGTCACGCCAGCGTCAGAATGCCCCATCAAATATTGCAGATTTTTGATGCTCATGCCTGCATTTGCCATATTCGTGCAGAATGTATGCCGGAATACATGCGGGGTGATATGTGGGAGTGGTTGCTCAGGATGCAGCTTTTTATACTTCTTCAACGCCCAACGACACTCGTTTTCAATATGTAACGCTACTTTTGGCCGATCATTCTTGTCCAGCAAAATAAATCCGCTGTACCCATCCACAACCATCTCCGTTTTGAGCTGCTTGCGTCGACTGACGATCTTCTGCAGGCTCTGATAAACGTCTTCCGTCATCGGAATGAATCGACACCCAGCCTCCGTCTTTGTTTTCTCGACGTAATATTTGCCGCCACGTTCTCGGACAAGCTGATGATCCACACGGATCCGCCGCTGCTCAAAATCCAGATCGGTCTTGGTAAGTCCACAGAATTCACTGACACGCATCCCGGTTCCTAAAAGCACGACAAACTCATCGTAATATTTGGAGTACGTCGGATCCGTCCGAATAAATTCCATCCAGATTTCCTGCTGTTCTTCTGTCAACACCGCACGCTTCTTTGAATCGTTCGGTACATAATCCGTCAGCTTGAACGCAAATGGATTCTTCCGAATCACATCCTCATTGCACGCCATCTGGAAAGCAGGCTTGAGCACGCCACGCACACTGGTGATGGTACTATATCCTCTGCCATCCTCATGAAGTTTGATGACCCACAACTGCACGTCTGACATCTTAATGTCACGAACGTACATATGACCAAAGTCTTCTTGCTGCACCAGGTTCAGCACAAAATTATACCCCACCTTCGTGTTATAGCGAACGCCCTGTTTCAATCGAATGTAACGTTCCAACAGCTCAATGACAGTGATCTTTCCGGCAGGATAATCAATCTCTGCATCTAATGTTTTTTGAACATCCTTTTCTTTTTCACGCAGCGTTTTCAGATCGTTGGCATAGATGGTTTGCCGTTTTCCATTAATATCTTTATATCGATACTGATATGTAAGATCTTTGCGTTGGCTCTCTCCTGTCTTGAGGACGCGCCCTTTGTGGTCTTTTCTTCGTCCAGACATTGTCAAACTCCTTTCCGTAATGGAAAGAGCCTTGATATGACACTTTTATTGTATCATACCAAGGCCCCTTTATCACTGATTATCAGATGGAGTACGTTTTCTCTAAGAATTCATCCAACAAACGTCGCTTGATGAGGCGCTTGCCACCTACCCACAGCACAAAGGAACAACGCTCGTCATTGCTGAGTTCGCGAAGCTTGTTCACACCAATACCCGAGTAGGCCGCAGCTTCTTTGAGCGTCAGGTTTGATTTTTCCCAGATCGGAACGGTATCTTTTGAAAGAATGACCATCTCATCTAGTTGAATGACCTTATCTCCGACTGACAAGATTTCCCCTCCTCATCGTTTTTGTTCGCCTGATGTATCAATATCACCTACCGCCAGATCGAATCAATGGCCAAGATAAATATCATTCTCGACATCTTTAAAACAGCTTTCCAGCGGCTGTTTTTTGATCGATCCGATATTTTCTCGCAACCACTTCTGAAGACGATAATTATCGGCAGCTTTCAACCGATAAAACCGATTGTAATATCCAACCACATACGCCCAGTAGTCTTCTACTGCAGACGCCCCCCAGATCTTATCCACCTTATAGAGGAGTGGCATCAGTCCGGATTGTCGAAATAAGTGATTAGTAGATTCACGCAAAGTATGGTTTTCCGGTCGTTCTGTGCGCAGTGCCTTGAAGTCACCATCTTTAGCAATATCTTGCAACGCCATTGTGAAACCTGTCATTTCATCGGTTTCCACATATTTAAAGCGGTATTTATCCAAGATCTTGCTAGCAAGATAGCGAACATACACAGCGGCACTGTCTTCATCTTCTGTGTCAAACTCTTTTCCGATCCGCAGCAGATCTTCACTGATCTGATGCGCATAGCCACTGCGAAACGACACTTCAAACCGTGTCCAAGCATTGCAAGCTTTGGCTTCATCCAAACGGAAACCACCTTTAACGATCTGCTCAGTTTTCTTATCATAGATCTTGAGCTTAGATGGGGTGTTCTCTTTCTTGGAACCGATCGTAACAGTTTGAACGCTCCAGTCATTGGTGATGCAGCTATATTTACGCTTGCTATTTCTACCACGATGATCGACAACGATCAACGCTTTGTCTTCGAGAGCTTTATAGATGTTATGCACCGACGTTTCTTCGCCATAATTCAGGTAATCTGCTGTGATATCGATGCGGCTGAGACGCGTGGTATAATGCTTGGACTGGATCTGCCGCAGAAAATCTGCAACGGTGATGCGTACCTGATACTTTTCTTCGAATGCCGCCTGATACTCAGCCCAGGCTTGCGCTGAAAAAGCAACAGTGACACCACGTTTCAGCTCTGTAGCATGCCAACCGATGGCAAAATACCAGGGCACAGTCTCGAAAGTCAAGGCAGCTGAAGAACCTTGAGGTCGTTTGGTCAACATAGGCTTCAATTCACCAAAGAATGTTGTGATCTCTGATCGCCGAATGAAGTCATCGATTATGACCTTCACTTTGGCTAACCAAGCATCTATATCTTCTGGCATCTCTTTCACATGAAGTACCACAGTAAACTGATCCACGCCGACACAACATTGAGGTTGTTTATCCATAAGAGGCTTTTCCTCCTTTCAATTTTTGCGATCCCTGTCATTACCTATTAGGGATCGCTGTATAACTAACGTTTGGTTACATCATCCCATGCGGAGCAATCCATATTATATGAACTACTCCGAGGAATGCTTTTGTCCCGCTGCCGGATAAACCGGCAGCGGCTGCATCCGGCGGGCTGTCGCCCGGCGGCCGCAGTGGTTAATCATAGTACCTGTGCAATAGCTTACCAAGCACTTCGTATTCTGCAAATTTCAACTCTGGGAACTGAACAAATGAAGGATTATCATGAACCCCATCTGTCGACGAGATCCATGCATCGCCTTGCGCATAGCGCCGCTCTGGCAATGCTTCCATCTTTTCGCTTGACCAAAGCAACATCCCTTCCTGCTTCGTTGGCCTCATAAGGATCTTTGTGCCCATAGCTGAGCGGATCATGGATGGCACGCCTGCCGATTCAACAGAGGCCTCTGCCGTTGAAAGGATCACATAGCAACCAGCAGAAGCACCCATAGTCACAAGGATTTTGACCATGTCTTGAAGAGCCTGCAAGGAATAGTCTGGATCGTCCTTTGGCGCCTTTTTTGGCATAAGAGCTTGGAAGGCTACCCACTCGTCGATAAAAAGCACACTCGGATGCATCCCAGCATTCCACCAGTGGATGGGCCGTCCATGCCGCTCAGATAGATCATCCAGCACCTTCTGACGTGCGCGGCGTGTAGCTTCGAAGTCTCGAAGCGCCTGCAACATACCACGCGCGCTGCCATCTTCATCCGGAGACAAAGTATACGGAAGTCGGCTCAGCTCTGCGCCCTTTGGATCGAGTATAAGGACTTTGGACCCGAATTCATCTGGTCCATGGACTAGGACTTGCATTAAGATGCACTCCACCGCAGTAGTCTTCCCAGATCGAGTCTTACCGCATATCAAAATGCTTCCAGACTTACGCAAATCTAGTGCAAACCCCTTCTGGATTATTATTGTCGATAGACAATCACCATAGATATCCTCTAGATGCGTGGCAACAATCTTCCTGCTCCTCGTCACATCTTCTATGATGTACGAGACGAACGATGACGCAGGATCTTCATCCACCGCCACCACCGCCCATCCAGCATAGTCGTCAATAAGCCCTGAGCTAATGATTTTAGGCAACTTAACCAGAGTGTCCGCCGAACATGCGGTGGTGTCGATGATGACTCGATACCTTCCTTCGCCATCATCCTTCACATCCAGAGATGGGATTGCTGATTCGTTCTTGAGGCCAAGCGGATTGCCACCCGCCTTGGAGAACAACCTGTACCGTAGCATCTGTCGGATGGCAATGCGTTCTGGTGTGTATCTGTCTACGAGAAAAGCGATACAAAATAACAATAGTGATATCCCGGCAAATGTAAGCATCCAGCCGGCAACGAAATCTACTATAGCTTCTAAGTTCACACCATCATAACTTCCTAATTGATGTAAACTGTTCGCGAAAAATAAAGGAAGCGTCCCTAATGCCAAAAAAATGTATCCGAGTAAAGTAATTTTTTTCACGGGTGGCCAGAAGGCCACCCGTGACTGCTCTCCATACCTCCGCGAGATCATTTCTTGCTCTCGCCATTCTTACTTACGACGACGACATCGTCAGCTTTGACAGAAAGCTGATTCTGGAAGTCTCCATAGATAGTTGCCACCGCATTGACCGGCTCAACGATATCGCCAACCTTAACTTCCACATTGTTCTTAGCGACTTTAAATGTCACTTTTTCAAACAAGTTCGTTTGAATTGTGCCATCTGCCCCAGGCTGATACGGCGTATTATCGACTGTAATGACAGTCTCAACCTTGGTCCCAAGCATTGCCTTGGTGTCGTAATCTTGCCATGGCATTACATTGGTTACCATGAACGTTTTGTCCTTAGCGAACCACTGCCAATCCGTGCGGATCATTTGTCTTAGATTTTTCAACTAAATCATTCCTTTCCAGGCGTCTTCACACCTCTTATATAATCATCAGTCCGGCCGATCTGACTATGTTTGTATTATATGACGGCACAATTACTTAACAGTTCCGTGTGGCAAGACTACAGGGAGCACAATTGTCATGAAATAATTACATATTAGTAACACGGTCTTGATATTTGTTAACCCGTATTATTCTGACGGAATCCATTCGTTGGCAAGTTCTTCATCAAGTTCAAAAATTTGACGATACGCTTCGTCCAACCGCTTTTTCCGAAGTATATTATTTTCTACTATTTGAACAGAGTCACTACCTGACACTTCAAATTTCTCATAGACAGCATCAATAACGGCGAAACAACTCGCCAATACCCAATCATAGTTCTTATGATTGCTCGGATATTCCACAAAGGGGTATCCAACCACCGCCATGTAATAGCGTGCTTCCTGCCTTGTCGAGCTCACAAGGATCGATAAAAACAGGACGTCTTTTAAGGCTGGTCGACGCTCTTCTTGATCGGAGCAATTTTTCCACTTATATATCTTTTTAACTCTAATACGAAACAAGCTTTCAAAATACATCTCTTTTGTATCAATACATAACGGATCTCCTTTACGAGGATGAAAATCACGCAAAACTTCTGCTGTATGTTTTTTCAGCTCAGGAAGGGTAGGATATGCATAATCTTTATTCTTGACCGAAAATTTCGTTTCCATAATAAAGGGACTGTCGCAATAAGCCAAAATCTCGCTTATGAGACAGTCCATTTTTC
>ERZ1034984.752-NODE-752-length-34812-cov-7.942141_pt1 | contig 34812 bp, 33 predicted proteins | sample MGYA00520589_ERZ1034984 | MGnify/ENA primary metagenome ERZ1034984 (study PRJEB33766, sample SAMN09781790) | gut metagenome | biome: gut microbiome | host: Homo sapiens | place: Madagascar | study: EMG produced TPA metagenomics assembly of the PRJNA485056 data set... | reverse complement strand
CCCTTCCCTGCGCTTCTTTTTTGCGGGGCTCGATCCTGCCGTCGTTGCGGCGACCGTCGCGCTGGTGGCATACGGTCTCGTGGTGGTGTACTCGGCGTCGCTTTCCATCGCCGCCGCCTCGCCTGCACGTCAGGCCCTGGGCGCCGGCATCGGTTTTGTGGTGGCGCTTGCGATGTATCGCTTTGACATGCGCAAGCTTGCCAACTGCACGCTTGCGTTGCTCGTCATCGACTGCGCGCTCATGCTTGCGCCCTTGTTGCCGTTTTTCGCCTACAGCGCCAACGGCCTTACCGGCTGGGTGAAGATACCGGTCATCGGCTTCACATTCCAGACCTCTGAGCTTGCCAAGCCCGTGACGGTCCTGCTCATGGCCTCGCTGTGCGCGCGCTACGGTGGACGGGTGACGTCGCTTTCGGACTACGTGCGCCTCTGCGCCGTCCTTGCCGTGCCGTTTTTGCTCATCTTGCTGCAGCCCGACCTCGGCACGGGCCTTGTGATCTTGGTGTCGGGCGCCGTGGTGATCGTCATGGCCGGACCCAAGCGGTCCTGGGTGATCGTCACCGTCGTTTTGCTTGTGCTGGGTGTCGCGGCCGTCCTTCTTACCGACGGCATTATCGACAACCTGGTGGGCGACGAGCACTCGCTTTTCAAGGACTACCAGATGAACCGTCTGCTCGTCTTCCTCGACCCCGACTCGGACACCACCAACGCCGGGTATAACTTGCGCCAGTCGATGATCGCAGTGGGTTCGGGAGGCCTGTTTGGCAAAGGGTTCGGCAATGCCACCCAGGCTGCGTCGGGATTTTTGCCCGAGGCCCACACCGACTTCGCGTTTGCCCTTTTGAGCGAGCAGTTTGGCTTTGTGGGCGCCGCCGTGCTCATCGCCCTCTACATGGTGCTTGTGTTCTCTGCCATTCGCATCGCGGTGCGCTCGGAGTCGCTTTTCGCTAAACTTACGCTTTTGGGTATTGCGGCCATGTGGACGTTCCAGATATTTGAGAACATCGGCATGTGCCTTTCCCTGATGCCCATCACGGGCATCCCGTTGCCGTTTATCAGCTTCGGCTCCTCGTCGATGATCGTTCAGCTTCTTACGGTTGGCATCGTCTTGTCGGCGGGGGCCCATGACGGGCACGAGAGCCTGCGTGCCCATTTTTAGGCGACTTCTACGATGGAGCGTGTTGCCGTGAACCTACTGTATGACGCCGCCAAGGCGGGTGTGAAGGCAAAAAGACAAACGAGCCGCGCGGCCTCTAAGACGCTGCGACTGTGTGTTGTGGTGGGGCAAGGCCGCGACGGGGGTTTGGCGCGTGCGGTCAAGCGGGCGCTGCGACCCAAGACCGCCTCGCTTCGCCTGTATGTCGCCGGCGTGGGACAGGGCCATGAGCCTGCCGTGGTGCACGCCATGGCCGATGCCGTCATCGTGCTGGCTGGGCAAGACGCCGCTGTCGCGGCCGACCTGTACCGCGCCTACGCCTCGCGCCGGGTGCCGTGTCTCGTGCTTGTGAACTTCGACGATGCGGCTGCCGAGCGGGCTCGTGCGCTGGTCGCCCGCGAGGTGAGCGCCGAGGACATCGTGGTGTGCGACGAAATGGCCGTGGGCGGCATGCTGGCGCGCTGGCTCATTGAGACCCTGCCAGACTTTGAGACTATGCTCGGCGCGGCGCTTGACTGCTGCCAAGACGAGCAGGGCCGCCGCATCGTGGGGCAGGCGGTGCGCGACAACGCGATGTTGGGGGCGCTCACCTTTCTCAGGGGCGCCGATACCCCGGCCATGCTTGCTTGCGAGGTTGCGATGCTCTTCAAGCTCGCGGGGAACTACGGTGCGCCCATGGGCAAAGAGCGGCTGGTGGATGTGGCCGGTCTCACGGCGTTTTCGCTTGTGTGCAAGCAGGTCGCAGGGCTCGCCCTGCGCACCCCGCTTCCGGCGTGCCTTGTCAAGGCGGGGGTGGCCGCGGCGGGCACATGGGTGGCCGGCACGGTCATGCAGGGCCGTATGCGCCAAGCCGGTCAGGTTGAGGCTGCAGGGGAAGCGGTCGCAGACCGAGGATATCAAGGAGCAGGAGCGGATCTATGATCTCGATGCATGAACGAGTTGACCTTTGGGGGCGCGTCGAGCCGCTCCTTGACCTGGTTGAGAAGCCGTCGCGCTACATCGACCACGAATTCGGCGCGGTGCGCGACTCCGAGTCGTCCTTCCGCTGCGTGCTCATCTACCCGGATACGTATGAGGTCGGCCTTCCCAACCAGGGCCTGGCCATCTTGTACAAGATTTTGAACAACCAGCCCGGCATTGCCTGCGAGCGCGCCTACACGCCCTGGATCGACATGGCCGACCTCATGCGCCGCCGCGACCTGCCGCTCTTCTCCATGGAGTCGTGCTTCCCCGTGGCGTCGTTCGACATGGTGGGCATCCAGCTTCCCCATGAGCTTGCTGCCAGCAACATCGTCGAGACGCTCGACTTGGCGGGCATCCCGCTCATGGCGCGCGACCGTGCGCAGGACGACCCCATCGTCTGCGGCGGGGGACCTTCGGTCTACAACCCCGAGGCTGTGTGCGAGCTGTACGACTGCATCATGGTGGGCGATGGCGAGGAGGTCATCATCGAGGTCGCTTGCTGCATCCGCGACATGCGTGCAGCCAATGCGCCCCGCGCCGACATCCTTGCGGCGCTCGCGCAGATACCCGGCGTCTACGTGCCCCTTCTCTACCGCGCCGAGGAGGATTCCTTCGGGCGCACGCATGTCGTTCCCGTCGAGGGGTCCGGTGCGCCCGAGAAGGTCCTGAAGCGCGTCGTCGCCGACTTCAAGGCGCTCGACCCCGTCAACACGACGCTCGTGCCCTATCCCCAGGTCGTGCAGGACAGGCTTGCCGTCGAGGTGTTGAGGGGATGCGCGCGCGGCTGCCGCTTCTGCCAGGCGGGCATGACGTACCGCCCCGTGCGCGAGCGGCCCGCCGACCAGATCGTCGCCGCCGTCATGCGCGGGCTTGCGTGCACGGGCTACGACCAGGTCTCGCTCACCTCGCTGTCCACGACCGACCACTCCAACCTCGAAGACGTGCTGCGCAGGCTCAACGCGAACCTGTCGGGCAAGGGCATCTCGGTGTCGCTGCCCTCCGAGCGCCTCGACTCCTTCGGTGTCGAGATGGCCAAGCTCGTCGCCGGCGAGAAGAAGGGCGGCCTGACCTTCGCGCCCGAGGCCGGCACGCAGCGCATGCGCGACGTCATCAACAAGGGCGTGACCGAGGACGACCTCATGAACGCCGTGAGCGCGTCGTTCTCCCAGGGCTGGCTCCGCATGAAGCTGTACTTCATGATCGGCCTGCCCACCGAGACCGACGAGGACGTGCTCGGCATCGCCGAGCTGTGCCGCCGTGCGCTGGAGCTGGCCCGTGCCTCGGTGCCGCCCTCAAAGCGCTGTGCGGTGCGCATCGGCACCTCGGTGGCGGTCTTCATCCCCAAGGCGCAGACGGCCTTCCAGTGGTGCGGTCAGACGCCTCCCGAGGAGGTGCGCCGTCGCCAGAAGCTCCTTGCGGACGCCGTTCCGCGCGGCGTGGACCTGCGCTACCACGACTACGCCTCGTCGTTCCTCGAAGCGGTGCTTTCGCGCAGCGGCCGCGAGGCTTTGCCGCTCATCCTTGAGGCACACCGCCTGGGCGCCCGCTTCGATGCGTGGTCTGACCAGTTCAAGCTTGAGATTTGGCAGCAGGCGGCCGAAAACGTCGGGTTTGACATGCAGCGCGCCGCTTGCGAGCCCTTCGAGGTGGGCGGCCCCCTGCCGTGGGACCATATCTCCGCGGGCGTCTCGCCGCGCTGGCTTGAGCGCGAGTGGGAGCGTGCCCTTGAGGGCACCCTCACGCCGGACTGCACGATGACGAAGTGTTCGGGCTGCGGCGTGTGCCCTTCGCTTCATGTTGACAACGACCTGGAGAGGAGCCGAGCATGAGCGAAGAGGAGCTGTACTGCCTGAGGGTCCGCTATGTGGAGACGGGCCGTTTGCGCTACCTGTCCCATCTCGAGCTTTTGCGCGCCATGGAGCGCACCATCCGTCGCAGCGGCATTCCCTATGCCGTGACCCAGGGCTTTTCCCCGCGCATCAAGGCGGCCTACTGCCCTGCGCTGCCGGTGGCGGTGGCCTCGGACGACGAATGGTTCGACCTTTGGGTGCGCGAGTATCGCCCCGCTGAGGAATACCTCGAGGACCTGCGCCGCTCGGCGCCGCCCGACCTCATGCCTCAGCAGGCGGCCTATGTCGAGGTCCACGGCCCGTCCCTTGGCGCGAACCTCACCATCGCCTGCTGGGAGGCCGACCTCTCCGTTTGGCCCGACGCGTGCCTTGACGCTGCCGACGCCGTGGATATGACGTTTCACGCCGAAGACGTGCGACGCGCGGTCGAGGCGGTGCGCGCCCAGGGGCAGATCGAGTATCTGCGCAACGGCAAGCCGAAGAAGGTGGACCTCACCGAGAAACTCGTGGGCGACGTTTGCGTGGATCCGGGCGAGTCGGGCGGCGTGCACCTTTCCTTCACGACCCGTTCATCAAACGAGGGCGCGCTGCGCCCCGACGTCCTGTTGGCCGAAGTATGCCGACAGCTCGCCGAGTCGCTTGCCGTTCGCGGTTCCTCTGCTGGGTCGACGCAAGATTACGTCGTATCATTCCAGCGTAACCTCCGCACTTCTGTCGTGCGCACCGCGCAGTACCTTGAAGGGAAGGACGGCACATGGAGTCGCCCGATCTGACGCTTTCTCCTGGCGATATTCTTCGAACGCGCGTCGACCACATCGACGCCTCGCTTGACGCATGTTTCCTCGACGCTGGCCCTTACGGCATGCTGTTTGTGCCGCTGGCTGGCATCCCGGCCACCACGGTGGCCGACCTTGTTCCCGGCGCGAGCGTATGCGCGCAGGTCGTGGCTCCCAAGCGCGCCGCAAAGCTGCCGAGGGCCTCGGTGAACATCGAGTTCTCCGGGCGCACGAGCGTGCTTGTGCTCGACGGTTGCGCCATCATGGCGCCCTCGAGTCCCGCGCGGCCGGAGGTCTTTGTCTCCAAGAAGCTCGCCGGCGTGAGGCGTGCCGAGCTTGCGGACAAGCTTCAGGCCGCCGTTGCGGACCCCTCGACCGGGCTTCCCTCGATGCTCGAGGCCGTGTGCGGTCCCGTGACGCTCATCCTGCGCACCACCGCCGACGAGCTGCCTTGGGAAACGGTGCTCTCCGGCGTTGTCGTGCAGGTGACCGAGGCTGCCGCGTTCACCGTCTTGGCGCGCATTTCATCGGCGCCCGCCCTGCTCATGGCCGAGAAGCCCGACGCCGACGGCGACTCAACCATCGGCACGACCACGCATTCGGCTTACAACAACACCGAGGACGCCCTCGACGGCAGGCGCATCGACCTGGCGTGCGGCGCGCAGATCGTCTTCGAGCGCACCGAGGCCATGTGGACGGTCGCGGTGAGGCGCACGCAGGCCGATGTGGCGGTTTCCACGGTTGATGCTGAGGCGGCACAGGCGGTCATTGAGGCACTGCTTGAGTTCGACGTGCGCGGCATTGTCGCCGTGGCGCTCTTGGAGGGACTGCCCCTCGATGCGTTCAACGACCTCATCGACGACATGTCCGATGGCTTGTCTGACGGCAAAACGCGTATTTCTGGTGACGCGAGCTTGTCGGTTGCGCTAATCGAGCGCGGTAGGCGTACTATCTAAGGGTTGCCTGTTTCCCTTCCTTAGCAAAGGGAACGGTCCAGAGGCACACGCTTTCTTTGATAGTTTTTTGCGGACTTCTCAGTACCCCGAAATTTCATTGACGGGTCTGATTCTGCAGTGTTAGTATTCGAACTTGCATTTGTCGCGAGCTGGAAGGTACTTCACATGTACGCAATTGTTAAGACCGGTGGTAAGCAGTATAAGGTTGCCGAGGGCGACATCATCGACATCGAGAAGCTCGAGGTCGAAGAGGGCGCTACCGTCACGTTCGACGAGGTTCTGTTCGTCAATGATGGCACGCAGGCCATCACTGACCCCGAGGCCCTTGCCAAGGTTTGCGTTGAGGGCGAGGTCCTCAAGCAGTACCGTGACAAGAAGGTCATCGTGTACAAGTTCCGTCGTCGTAAGCGCTACGAGCGCAAGCGTGGCCATCGCCAGTACCTCACCAAGGTGCGCATCACCAAGGTCGCTTAGTAAGTCCGATTGAAAGTAATTTAGGAGTCTGTCATGGCACATAAGAAGGGCACGGGTACTTCCCGTAACGGCCGCGATTCGATCGGCAAGCGTCTTGGCTGCAAGCGTTTCGACGGCATGGTTGTCACCGCTGGCACCATCCTCGTTCGTCAGCATGGCACCAAGTTCCACCCCGGTGAGAACGTGGGCAAGGGCAAGGACGACACCCTGTTCGCTCTTATCGATGGCACGGTGAAGTACACCACCAGCGACAAGCGTCGCGTGCACATCCTTCCGCTCGAGACGGTTGCCGAGTAGGTCTTTGTCGGCTTTCGCCACGGATTGAGTATCTACGGACCCTGCAGCTGTCAAGTTGCGGGGTCCGCTTTTGTATAGGAGACCACCTTGTTCATCGATCAGGTACACATCAATGCCAAGGGCGGCGACGGCGGCGCGGGCTGCATGTCGTTCCGCCGCGAGGCCCATGTTCCCAAAGGCGGCCCCGACGGCGGCGACGGCGGCCGCGGTGGCAACGTTGTCGTCCAGGCCGACGCACAGCGCTCCTCGCTCATCGACTACCGTTTCAAGCACCACTTCAAGGCCGGCCGCGGCACGCATGGCCAGGGTGCCAAGCGCCACGGTGCCGACGGTGCCGACATCGTGCTTCCCGTGCCGCTTGGCACGGTTGTGTACGAGCTTGACCCCGAGACGCAGGAGCGCCTCTACGAGATCGCCGACCTTACGCATCACGGCGAGTCTGTCGTGATTGCCGAGGGCGGTCACGGCGGCAGGGGCAACACCCATTTCTGCACGTCCGTGCGTCGCGCTCCGGCATTCGCCGAGAAGGGCGAGCCCGCCGATGAGCACCTGATCGAGCTCGAGATGAAGCTCATGGCCGACGTGGGCCTTGTCGGCATGCCCAGCGTCGGCAAGTCGTCGCTCATCTCTTATATGAGCGCCGCCCGCCCCAAGATTGCCGATTACCCCTTCACCACGCTCCAGCCCAACCTCGGCATGGTGCGCGTTGAGAACTATGACTACGTCGTCGCGGACATCCCCGGCCTCATCGAGGGCGCCAGCGAGGGCAAGGGTCTGGGCCACGAGTTCCTGCGCCACGTGGAGCGCACGGCCCTCATCATGCACATCGTCGACCTGAGCGGTTCCTATGAGGGTCGCGACCCGGTTCACGACTACGAGGTCATCAAGGCCGAGCTCTCCATGTATGCCGACGAGCTTGCCCAGCGCACCTCCGTCATCGTGGGCAACAAGGGCGACCTGCCTGGTACCGAGGAGAATGACGCCCGCATGATGGAGCTCGCCGAGCGCGAGGGCATCCCGTATTTCTGCGTGTCCGCCGCCACCGGTTCGGGCATGCACGAGCTCATGCTTCGCGTTGGCCAGATGGTGCGCGAGCAGCGTGCCCGTGCCGCTGCCGAGCTTGCGGCCAACGACCTCGCCCAGGAGAACTTCGGCCAGGTGTGGACGTGGCGTCGCCAGAAGCGCGAGCGTTCCTTCCATGTGGAGCAGATTGCATCCGATGTCTGGCGCGTTTCCGGCAAGGCCATCGAGCGCATGGTCGTGCAGACCGACTGGGAAAACGACGAGGCCATCCTGTACCTGCAGCACCGCTTTGCCCGCCTTGGCGTGGACGCGGCGCTCATCAAGGCCGGCGCGCATAACGGCGACACCGTCCAGATCCTCGGCTTCGAGCTCGAGTTCAGCGGCGTCGATGATTACGACGACGTGGCCGACGAAGACCTGATGCAGACGCTTGTGTGGGACGCCGAGCAAGACGGTGACTCCGACGGGGCCGATGACGATTTCGATCCTGCCGCGTTTGCCACATGCTTTGAGTGCGGCGAGGAAGACTTCGACGACGATGACCTCGAAGATTGCGACGAGGAGGGCGACGACTTCGAGGAAGACGTCGAGGAAGACGACGCTGACGAGGATGAGTCTCGTGACTAGCGAGCTTGCGACGGCCTTCCCGACTGCGAAGCGCGTCGTCGTCAAGATCGGCTCCTCGACCCTCATGGGGCAAGGCGGCCATCTCGACGAAGAGTTCATTGCCGACCTTTCCGGTCAGATCGCCCACCTCGTGCGCGATGGCGTCCAGGTCGTGCTCGTCACGTCCGGCGCCATCGCGGCGGGGTTGGCGCCCCTTGGTTTTGAGACGCGCCCGCATGAGGTAGACGTGCTTCAGGCATGCGCCTCGGTGGGTCAGGTGGCGCTCATCCAGACCTATGCGCGCGCCTTTGCCCAGGAGGGCTTCTCCATAGGTCAGGTTCTTCTCACGCGCAACGACACCGGGTCGCGCAGCGCCTACCTGCATGCGCGCCTCACCATGGAGCGCCTGCTTGAGATGGGCTGCGTTCCCGTTGTCAACGAGAACGACACCGTTGCCGTCGACGAGATCAAGTTCGGCGACAACGACTCGCTTGCCGCCATCGTCGGCGCACTCGTGGGTGCCGACCTTGTGGTCCTCATGAGCGACATCGAGGGCCTGTATACGGCCGACCCTCACAACGACCCCACGGCGCAGCTCATCTCTCGTGTCGAGAAGGTCGATGAGTCCATTCTCGGCCTGGCTTCGGGTTCGTCGAGCGCCGTGGGCACGGGCGGCATGATGACCAAGGTGCGTGCGGCGCGTGCGACGCAGCTTGCCGGCACCTCGATGGTCATCTGCCTTGGTCGCAGGAAGAACGTGCTGTACGATGTGGCCATGGGCGCCGATATTGGCACGCGTTTTGTGCCCGACGCAGGGCATGCCCCTGAGCCTGCTCGCAAGCTCTGGATCGGTTTTGCCGGACACGACTGCGGCAGCGTCGTCATCGACGACGGCGCACGTGCAGCCCTGCACTCCCGTGGCGGTTCGCTGCTGCCGGTGGGCGTCACGCGTGTCAACGGGACGTTCTCTCGCGGTGACGTCATTGCGGTCAAGGATGAGGACGGCGTTCTCATCGCGCGCGGTATCACGTCGTATTCCTCGCAGGAGGCTGAGCTCACGCGCGGCATGAAGCTCGACATGGTCGGCCGTGTCGTTCCCGCGCTTGCCGGCGTGGCACTCATCCATCGCGACGAGCTTTTGGTCTTCTAACCTTTTTGAAAGGGGCTGCTCATGGGAGAGGCACTTGAGAAGGCGCGTGCGGCAAAGGACGCCTCGCGACGCATCGGCATGCTTGGAAGCGCCGAGCGCGCGCAGGTGATATGCGCCATGGCGCAGCATCTGCGCACTCATGGCCCGGCCATTCTTGCCGCCAACGCCGCCGATGTGGCCGATGCCCGGGCAGCCGGCGTGGCCGTCTCGCTCGTCGACCGCCTTATGCTCGACGAGGGTCGCGTCGAAGCGATGGCGCGCGGTCTCGAAGAGGTTGCCTCCCAGCCCGATCCCTTGGGACGCACGCTTGAGGGCAGCGTGCTTCCCAACGGCCTCTCAGTGCAAAAGGTGACGGTTCCCATGGGCGTGGTCGCCATCGTGTACGAGGCGCGCCCCAATGTGACCTCCGATGCCGCAGGCATCTGCCTGAAGGCCGGCAATGCCTGCATCCTGCGCGGAGGCTCGATGGCGGCAAGGTCGTGCGAGGCCATTGTCGAGGCATTGCGCGATGCGCTTGTGTCGTGCGACCTGCCGGCCGACGCGGTGTGCCTGCTTACTTCGCCCGGACATGCGGCCGTCGAGGAACTGTTCGGTCTTGTGGGTCTCGTCGACGTCCTCATTCCTCGCGGTGGCGCCGGCCTCATCCAGAACTGCGTGCAGAATTCCAAGGTCCCGGTCATCGAGACGGGCACAGGCAACTGCCACACCTATGTGCATGCCCAAGCCGACCAGGCCATGGCGCTTGACATCCTCCACAATGCCAAGTGCTCAAGGCCCGGCGTGTGCAACGCGTGCGAGTCCGTGCTTGTCGACCAGGCATGCGCCGCAGAGTTCCTTCCCAAGCTGCTTTTGGCCTGCGCGGAATGGAGCGTTCTTGTCCATGGTGATGAGGCGACGCTCCAAGTCGCACAAGACCTCGGCCTTTCGTGCTGTGTTGCCGCCCAGGAACAGGACTGGGGGCGCGAGTATCTCGCGTTTGAGTTGTCCTGCAAGGTTGTCGACGGCATCGAAGAGGCGATTGAGCACATCAATCGGTACGGCACGGGTCACTCTGAGTGCATTGTGACGCGTGACTATGCCGCCTCCCAGGCGTTTCTTGCCGGGGTGGACGCGGCGGCCGTGTATGTGAACGCCTCGACGCGCTTTACCGACGGCGGCATGTTCGGCTTGGGCGCCGAGATCGGCATCTCGACCCAGAAGCTGCATGCGCGCGGGCCCATGGGCGCCGGGGCGCTCGTCAGCACGAAGTACGTGTGCCGCGGTGACGGGCAGGTTCGCTAAGGATGTCTTCGGACGTGCCTTTTGCCTGGAACCCGAATGCGGCATTGGGCGTGATGGGCGGAACGTTCGACCCGCCGCATCTCGGCCACCTTGAGCTTGCCCGCGCTGCCAGGCGGGAGCTGGGTCTCGACGGGGTGCTCTACATCCCGGCCGGTCGCCCCTCGTTCAAGCGCGACCGCGAGGTGACGAGCGCCCATCATCGGCTTGCGATGCTTTCTCGCATGCTCGAGGGGGAGCCTGCCTGCGCGTTGAGCGCGATGGAGGTTGAACGGCCTGGCATCACGTACACGGTTGACACGCTTGAGGAGCTGCGCCGTTCCTGGCCGCCTCCGGCGCGCCTCGTGTTCATCCTTGGGGCCGACTCGCTGCATACGCTGCCACATTGGCATTGTGCCAGGCGTGTGCTCGGGCTTGCCGAGATTGCGGCCGCAGGCAGGGCGGGGGAGGAGCTCGACTGCGATGTTGCGGCTCTGCGCACCTTCGAACCTGATGCACGGGTGCACGTGCTGGATGCCCATGTGCCGCCCCTCTCCTCCACGGGGCTGCGCGGCCTGCTTGCGCGAGGCGCTGATGTCTCCGGTATGCTTGATTCGCGCGTCCTGGATTACATACGCGCTCATGGGCTCTATCGTTTTCCGCTGAATTCTGAAGGGCATGATTGATGTCAAAAGACAACAAGGCTGCTTCGAAGGCAGCTCCTTGGGATAAGGGGTATTGCGCTCCCGACCCCCTCTATGCCCCTGAGCAGGCTGCTCTTATGGCGCGCTTGCGCAACGACGTGTCCGAGCGGCTTTGGGGCAAGCGCCTCAAGCACTCCTTCGGCGTGGCGGCCACGGCCTTGTGGCTGGCGCGGCGCTGCGGTGCCGATGAGTTTGAGGCTGAGGCTGCAGGCTTGCTGCACGATTGGGACAAGAAGCTCAGCTCGGAGGAGCTGTGGGGCAAGGTCGACGAGTACGGCATCGACGTTCCTCGCGTGGACGGTGCCTTGCCTGTGCTGCACGGATTGACGGCTGCGGCGAGCCTGCCTCGGGACTATCCCGAGCTGGGCGCCGAAGTCTTTCAGGCCATCGCGCGCCATACGACGGGCGCGCCTGGCATGACCGACCTCGACATGGTCGTCTATGTCGCCGACATGATCGAGCCCGGCCGCGAAGGCGGTTTCGTGGACGATATCAGGAAGCTTGCCTGCACCGCACCGCTTCGACAGGTTTACGCCGAGTGCGTGAGGGTGGGCCTCATCTATCTTTTGAAATCGGGGCGCTTCGTATATCCTGGTGCCTTAGATGTTTGGAACGATTGCAGAACTGACGCCCCGGCGTCTGAAGACAAGGAGTAACTTTGAACTCTCAGGAACTTGCTTACGAGGTTGCGCGCATCATCGACGACAAGCGCGGCCATGACATTCTCATCATCGACCTGCGCGGCATCGCCGATATCGCCGACTTCTTCGTCATCGGCACCGGCGACAACAACCGCCAGGTCGACGCCATCGTCGACGAGGTCGAGAACCAGCTCCGTCCCAAGGACGTGCGTGCCGTTGCCATCGACGGCCGCGAGGACAACTCCTGGGACATCATGGACTTCGGCAGCGTCATCGCCCACGTCTTCCAGCCTGAGGCCCGCGCCTTCTACCGCCTGGAGAAGCTCTGGGCCGACGCCCCGCGCGCTGAGTACGTCGATGGCGTCGTCACCGAGCTTGGCCATGGCAGCTCCGACCGCCAGAACGCCGAGTCCGAGGACGCCGATGCCGATTCCCTGAACTCCGCAAAGGAGCTCGGCGAGAACTAAGTTCTTGCGACATGCGCTATTACGAGACTGCCGGTGCGGCGTCCCTATCCCATGCAAGGGCCAGGGTGCTGCACCGGCAGTTTTTTTGTGCCAGCTAGAATTCGACGGTAAAGGTCGTGCCGTCTCTTTCGGTGCTTGTGACGGATATGTCCGCCCCTTGGGCCTGCGCGATGCTCTTTGCGATTGCCAAACCCAGCCCGTAGCTTGCCGTCGCGCCGCGTGTGCGCGAGGTGTCGCTTCTCCAGAAACGGTCGAAGACGTGGGGAAGCTCGTTTGCGGGGATGACCGGGCCGGTGTTGTTGACGGTAAATACCGCGTGGTCCTTCTTCTTTTTGCGCAGCTTCACCGTGACGTGGCCCTGCGTGCCGGCGTACTTCACGGCGTTGTCGATGAGCGACCTGATGAGGCGCTCGACTTGAATCTTGTCGGCTCGAATCTCCACGCCGTCTTCTATGTCCTCATTGAGCTCGACGTTTGCCTCGAACGCCACGGCGTCGAAAGCAAGGCACGACTCCTGTGCGAGGGCAGACAGGTTGATTGGCTCCTGCTTGTCGCGCGTGCCCGCTCCTGTACCGCCTTCGTCGTTTCGCGCAAGGAAGAGCAGCTCCTCGACGAGGCCCTTCATGTGCTTGGACTCGTCTTTGATGCCGCACACCCATTTCATCTGGTCGGCGACCTGGGTCTGCGGGTGCGCCGCGATGATGTCGGTGTCGGCGAGAATGACGGTGAGCGGCGTTTTGAGCTCGTGCGACGCGTCGGCGATGAACTGTGTCTGCTGGTCCCAGGCGCGTTTGACGGGCCGGGTAATGAGATGGGCGAGCAATATGCTCACGAAGGTCACGGCAACCAGCGTGAGCGCGAAGACGGCCAGAATCCCCATCACGGTTGCCCGCATTGAGGAGAGAAACGCGCCGGCGTCTGCGAAGGCCATGACGAGCTCGCCGTCTTTGTTGGAATGGATGCACCAAAAAAGCCCCAGGTCAGTGTAGATGCCCGAACCGTTAGCCTTCTCGATGGTCCGCTCGATTGCCGTGGCACGCACCGCTTGCGACATGGCGGCGTAGTCGGCGTTGTACTGCAGCACCGTTCCCTCGTCGGGATCGAAGGTGATGAGCGCGATGGGTGTGAACGAGCCGCGTGGGGAGCGCTTGCGGGAGCCTTCGTCGTCAGTGGAGGAGCCGTCGTCGGACCCCCCGTCGCCTACCGCATCGAATCTGGGGTTCCAACCGCCGATGCTGAAGTCCACGCTTACTGTGGGGCCATTCTCCACGGCCTCTTCCAACTCGTGCGTGAACGCCGACGACGAGGTGTGCCACATCGTGGAGCACAGGACAAAGAAGGCCACGGCGAACACGAGGGTCGCCATGGCCATGATGGTGCCGATGATGCGCAGCCGCAGCTTTTTGAGCATGGTGCGTCCTTACATAGTAGGCTATGCCTTGCAGTCTTCCGGGTAGCTGAGCCTGTATCCCAGCATCCTGATAGTGTCAATGCTGACGTTTGATTTCAAAAAAGCAAGCTTCTTGCGCAGGAATGATATGTAGGCCTCGACGTTATTGACGCCCGTCTCACCCTCGGTGCCCCAGACGCGGGTGAGCAGGGCTTGCTTTGAGAAGACGTTTTGAGGGGAGCGCATGAGCAGCTCCATGACCGCGCCTTCGCGTTGAGACAGCCTCACCGCCTTGTCGGCGCATTTGAGCTCAAGGTCGGCCAAGCCGAGCTCGAGGTCGCCGTAGCTTACGGAGTCGAGCACGACCTCGCCTGTGCGACGGGTGAGTGCGCGCAGGCGAGCGCACAGCTCTTCGGGGTCGAAGGGCTTCGTGAGATAGTCGTCTGCGCCGGCGTCTAAGCCTGCGACTTTGTCGCGTACCTCCGAGCGTGCCGTCAGCATGATGACGGGGGTGGAGATGCCTTTGGAGCGCAGTGTGCGACACACCTCGATGCCGTCCATCCCAGGCAGCATGATGTCGAGGACAATGGCGTCATACATGTTCGTGAGGGCCCAGTCCAGACCGGTCTTGCCATCGTTAGCGCAATCGACGTGGTACTTGCTTTCCTGAAGTATGTGAGACAGGGCGTCGGCGAGGTTGGACTCGTCCTCAACGATCAATACGTTCATGGTGGCCGTCCTTTCCTTCGCTAAAGTGCCATTTTCAGGTTAATGGTATCCAGGCTGGCTGAACGCATTCTGAATTCTTTGTCCCTGCGCAGGTTCACGACAAACCCCAGGGTGATTTCAGCAGAATATGGTGTCTTGTGGAATGGCTGAGACAAGCAAAAACTCCAGATGCATTCCGTGTGGCTTTGTCGTAAAATAATCAGTCGCTACGTATCGATCTGTGGCTTGCGTGCCACAAGTACTGAGGAGCTTTCATTGGCTGTCAAGATTCGTCTCGCTCGTCACGGTTCCAAGAAGAACCCCTACTACCGTATTGTCGTCGCTGACGCCCGTTGCCCCCGCGACGGCCGCAACGTCGAGGAGGTCGGCCGTTACAACCCCATGGTTGAGCCTTCCTTCGTTTCCATGGATATGGAGAAGGTTGACTCTTGGATCGCCAAGGGTGCTCAGCCCACTGAGACCGTTGCCCGCCTGATCAAGCAGGTCAAGGACGCTCAGTAATGTCTGAGGCGCTCGACATCGTCGACGAGGTGTCTGACGAGGTCATGCCGAGCGACAATGTGTGCGACCTTGTCGAGTACATGGTTGCTTCACTTGTCGACAACCCCGACGCCATCATCATCGACGTGACGGACTCCGACGAGTCTTCGCTTATCGAAGTCCACGTCGACCCCGAGGACGTCGGCAAGGTGGTGGGCCGTCACGGCCGCGTCATCAAGTCGATTCGCACCCTCGCCCGAGCCTGCGCTGCTCGTGACGAGATTAATGCCGAAGTTGAGGTTGTGGGATAAGCTTATGAACCACGATAGCGTGACGGGATACATCAACGTTGCGCGCATATCACGGACTCATGGCAAAAAAGGGGAGGTCGTCGCGGTTGCACTCGACGGCCTCCCCTTTTGTCTAAAGCCTGGCATGCGCGTGTGCCTGACTCCTCCCGACCTTGAAACTGACCGCTTTTGCACCGTGACCTCGGTGGGCGAGCAGGAACCGCCTCTGGTGGCGTTCTCCTGCGCCCGCGACCTCAACGCTGCCGAGCGCCTGGTGGGCAAGCTCGTGCTTGCGCGTTGCGAAGACGTGCCCGAGTATGTTGAGGAGCGCGAGTTCCTCGACTGCGTGGGCTGCGAGATGGTCGACGAGACTCGCGGCGTTGTGGGCGAAATCTCCGAGCTCATGCTGCTGCCGGCCAACGATGTCTGGGTCGTGCAGTCAGAGAAGTACGGCGAGTTTTTGGTGCCGGTCCTTGAAGAGGTCGTGCTTGAGCTTCCTGAGGACGAGTCGGGCCAGGTTGTGGTCAGGCTCCCTCGCGGCATCCTGCCCGAGGAGTAGAGCCGTGGCCATTCGTATCGAGACCCTCGGCGTCTTTCCCCAGATGTTTGAGCCCATCATGTCCCTGTCCATCATGGGCAGGGCCCGCAAGGCGGGCTACCTTGAGTTTGCAGCCCATGACCTGCGCGACTGGACCCACGACAGGCATCGCACGGTTGACGACGCGCCCTACGGCGGCGGCCAGGGCATGCTCATGAAGTGCGAGCCTTTCTTTGAGGCCCTTGATGAGCTGGCTGGCCCCGACAATCCCGCATATACCGTCTTCTTCACCCCTACGGGCGAGCCCTTTTGCCAGGCGATGGCCGAGGAGCTCTCCCACAAGGACCGCATCTTGTTTGTCTGCGGCCATTACGAGGGCATGGACGAGCGCGTCTATTCGCGCGCCGACCGCTGCATCTCCCTGGGCGATTATGTGCTCACGGGCGGCGAGCTTGCGGCGCTCACGGTGACCGATGCCGTCGTGCGGCTCATCCCCGGCGTGCTTGGAGACGACCAGAGCTGCGTCGACGAGTCGTTCGGCGCCGGGCTTCTCGAGTATGCGCAGTACACCCGCCCTGCTCAGACGCATGGGATGGAAGTGCCTGCCATGCTTTTGAGCGGCGATCACGCGAAGATCGCCGCATGGCGCAGGGCCGACGCAATCGTGCGCACATGTGAGCGTCGTCCCGACCTTATCGCCACGGCCGACCTTACCGACAAGGAGAGGCAGCGCGCCGAGGAGCTTCTCGAGCGCATTGCCGCCGGTGAGGACTCGCGCATGGCGGCTCTCGACCTGTTTGACATTCTTCGGTAAGAAGTGCGTAAAGCTCGTTCTTCATGCGCCTGATCGGTACTACAATTATCCTTCACGTGTCTGTTCGCTGGGCACACCAACGATGTGAGACAAGGAGGTCCGGTTCGTGAGCGACATTACCACTTCGAGTTCAGACGAGGAAAAGGCCCCGGCCGAGTCCGTCGACGCGGCGGTGCAGCCTGGCGGCGAGAAGGGCGGCAAGCAAGGCTGGCTCTCCGGTGTCATGGAGTTCGTGGTCGCCTTTGCAATCATGCTGCTGGCAATCCTGGCGCTGCGCACCTGGGTTGTGGAGCCGTTTGAGATTCCCTCGGGATCCATGCTTCAGACGATTCAAATCGGCGACCGCGTCTTTGCCGAGAAGATCACGACCGCGCTTTCCGATATGCCCGAGCCTGGCGAGATCGTCACGTTCACCAATCCGCGCGATCCTTCCGAGACGCTCATCAAGCGCGTCATCGCGGTTGGCGGTCAGACCATCGACCTGCGCGACGGCGTTGTGTACGTCGACGGGGTGGCCCTCGACGAGCCGTACACCAACGGCCAGGCGACCAAGCCGATGACGAGCGACCTCTCCTACGAAGGGGCCGTCCTGTCGTACGACGCCGATGCCGGTGAGCTTGTGCTCAACTCCTCCGGCGAGCGCACGAAGACCCAGATCTCGTATCCCTACACCATTCCTGAGGGGTATTTCTGGGCCATGGGCGACAACCGCGGCAACTCGGCTGACTCGCGTGTGTTCGGTGCAGTGGACGCCTCTGCCATTACCGGCCATGCCGTGTTCCGCTATTGGCCGCTGTTCAGAACCAATGGAGACGGCTCGATTCAAATTTCGGTCGGACCCCTCGGCTAATACCATAGTCCTGCAACGTGGGCGAGGCATGTGCCTCGCCCTGTTCTACATAGGAAGGAAGACTGCGATGAACAAGGATGCCCTGACGTTCCAGGAGATCATCCTCGCCCTGCAAAACTACTGGGCGTCCCAGGGTTGCGTCGTGCTGCAGCCCTATGACAGCGAGGTCGGCGCTGGCACGTTCCACTGGGCCACGACGCTGCGCGCGCTTGGCGACAAGCCCTGGCGCACCTGCTATGCTCAGCCCTGCCGTCGTCCCGCCGACGGCCGTTACGGCGAGAACCCCAACCGCCTGCAGCACTACTATCAGTTCCAGGTGCTCATGAAGCCCTCTCCTGACAACCCCCAGGAGCTCTACCTCGACTCCCTGCGCACCATCGGCATCGAGCCGGCAGAGCATGACGTGCGCTTTGTCGAGGACGACTGGGAGTCGCCGACGCTGGGCGCTTGGGGCCTTGGCTGGGAGGTGTGGCTCAACGGCATGGAGGTCACGCAGTTCACCTACTTCCAGCAGGTGGGCGGCATCGAGGTCGGCCCTGTGCCCGTGGAGATCACCTATGGTCTGGAGCGCCTCGCCATGTACATCCAGGGCGTCGACTCGGTCTATGACCTGGTGTGGGCTCGCAGCGCCGACGGCAGCGTCTTCACCTACGGTGACGTCTACCTCGAGAACGAGCGCGAGTTCTCGACCTACAACTTCGAGCTTGCCGACGTCGACCTCATGCGTCGCAAGTTCGACGAGTACGAGGCCGAGTGCCACCACTGCCTCGAGGCCGGCCAGCCCCTGCCGGCATATGACTGCGTGCTTAAGTGCTCGCATGCCTTCAACCTGCTCGACTCGCGCGGTGCTATCAGTGCCACCGAGCGTGCCGCATACATCCTGCGCGTCCGCGCCGTGGCCAAGGCGTGCTGTGAGGCATGGCAGGCTCACGAGGACGCCGTAGCAAAGACCAGCGCCCAGGAGGTGGCTTAAACAATGGCTTCGACCAAGGAACTTGTTTTCGAGATCGGTACCGAGGAGCTGCCCAGCGCCGCCCTCAACAAGTCGTGCGTCGTGATGGAAGAGCTCGTGCGTGAGGGCCTGAAGGGCTCCCACCTGGGCTTTGAGGGCGTCGAGGTCATCGGCACCCCGCGCCGCCTCACCACGCTCATCCACGGTGTCGCTTCCGCGACCGACCAGCTTGAGGAGCATTTCCGTGGCCCCGCCGCTGCCCAGGCCTTCGACGCCGACGGCAACCCGACGAAGGCTGCTGCTGGCTTCGCTCGTGGCAAGGGTGCCACCGCCGCTGACCTTGTCGTGCGCGAGCAGGACGGCAAGAGCTATGTGTGGGTCGACCGCACGACGCCCGCGCGTCCCGCTGGTGAGGTCCTGACCGAGGTCCTGGCCGCCGCCGCAAGCAAGATCAACGACAAGCTGACCGGCCTTCGCACCCAGCGCTGGGGCACCACGCCCTATCGCTTCTCCCGCCCCGTCCGCTGGCTTGTGTGCCTGCTCGACGACGAGGTCGTCCCCGTTGAGTTCTGCGGCCATGTTGCCGGCCGCACCACGAAGGGCCATCGCCTCATGAACCCCGGCACCTATGAGATTGCCTCGGCTCAGGAGTACTTCGACGTCCTCGAGTCTGCCCATGTCGTGGTCTCCGGCGCCAAGCGCGCCCAGATCATCCGCGAGGGCATCGCCGAGGTCGAGGCGCAGCGCGGTCTCAAGGCCGACACGCCCAAGAAGACCTTCGACGAGGTTGTCAACCTTGTCGAGTGGCCCACGGTCGTCGTGGCTGACTTCGACGAGGAGTTCCTGCAGGTTCCCAACGAGATCATCTGCGAGTCGATGCTCTCCAACCAGCGTTACTTCCCGCTGTATGACGCCCAGGGCAAGCTGACGAACCACTTCGTCCTTGTCTCCAACGGCGACCCGGCTCGCAACGACGTCATTGCCCAGGGCAACGAGCGCGTTGTGCGCGCCCGTCTGTCCGACGCCAAGTTCTTCTACGAGGAGGACCTCAAGTATCCGCTCGAGGCCTATGTCGCCAAGCTGGCAACTGTCGGCTTCCAGGAGAAGCTCGGCACCATGCTCGACAAGACGATGCGCGTGCGCGACCTCGCCGGCAAGATCGGTGCCCAGGCTGGTTATGACGCCGACGTCGTCGAGAAGGCCCAGCGCGGTGCCTACCTCGCCAAGGCTGACCTCGTGACGGGCGCCGTGGTGGAGTTCACCAGCCAGCAGGGTGTCATGGGCGGCTATTATGCCACCGCCTCCGGCGAGGCCCCCGAGGTCGCCCTTGCCGTGAGCCAGCACTATCGCCCGCGCTTCGCAGGCGACGTCCTGCCCGACGGCCTTGTCGGCCGCATTGTCGCCATGGCCGACAAGCTTGACACCGCTTGCGGCATCTTCGCGATCGGCGAGGCCCCCACTGGCTCCTCCGACCCCTTCGCGGTTCGCCGTGCCGCCATCGGCATCATCAACATCCTTCGCGCCGAGCCCGCCATCAGCCTGGTGGCTGCCATTCACGCTGCGCTCGAGGGCCTCGCTGCCCAAGGCATCGAGTTTGACTTCGCTGCCGTTGAGGCTGCCGTCGCCGACTTCTTTGTGGGCCGTCTTGCCAGCATGGCTCGCGACGAGAACGTCAGCGCCGACACGGTCGAGGCCGTCAAGGCCGTCGGCATTGTCGAGCCCGCCGAGTTCATCGCCCGTGCTCATGCCCTTGAGGATGCTCGCACTGGTTCGCGCGAGGTCTTTGACGACCTGGCAAGCGCTTACACCCGTGCCAACAACCTGCGCGATGCGGCCCTTGGTTGCGACGTCGACAAGTCCCTGCTTGGTCCCAGCGAGTCTGCGCTGCTTGAGGCCGTTGACATGGCTGCCGCCAAGGTTGAGGCCTGCCTTGCCGGCGAGGGCGGTTACGCCGGTGCCATCGAGGCCCTTGCCGCCCTGCGCACGCCTATCGACACGTTCTTCAACGATGTCATGGTCATGGACGACGACCTTGCCGTTCGTGCCAACCGCCTGCGTCTGCTCAACCGCTTCGTCGGTGTCTTCCACGACGTCGCCGACTTTGGCAAGATGGAGAAGAAGGCATAGCGCTGGCTCTGCCTGATAAACACCAGACCCGGGCCGCTGCGGCTAGGCAGGTGGGGGATGCGCATCGCGAGGTGTGTGTCCCCCAAAGAGCCGCCGCAGCGGCCTTTTTGTAGAGGGAGGCGCAAGAGTGGACGAGTTTTGCTATGGCATCAGCCCCACGGAGCAACCCCTGGCGGCTCAACCAGGGGCCTTGGTCCCCACCATTCACGTCATCTCGGACTCGCTCGGTGAGACGGCAGCAGAAGTCGCCCTTGCCGCGACGTCCCAGTTCGGTGTTGGATGCGTTCACATCCAGCGCCTTCCCAAGGTGACGAAAGTAGAGCAGGTTCGTGCGTACCTCGACGAGCATTGCGCCGACCCCGACGTCAAGGCGCTTGTGTTCTACACCATCGTCGACCGCGGGCTTCGTGCGCAGATTGAGGCCGAGTTCGAGGCGCGCGGCATCGATTCGCTCGACCTTATCGGTCCCGCGCTCGACGCCGTTCAGCGTCTGACCGGCCTGGAGCCGCATATCCAAGCAGGCGCCATCCGCAAGGTAGACGATCGCTACTTCAATCGCATCAATGCGATGGAGTTTTTTGTTGCCCATGACGACGGGCGCAACCCGCAGGACCTCACCAAGGCTGACATCGTCTTGGTCGGCGTGTCGCGCACTTCAAAGACGCCCTTGTCCATGTACATGTCGTTTCAGGGCTATCGTGTGGCAAACATCCCCCTTGCCAAGGGTTCAGAGCCGCCCCACGAGCTTTTCGACGTCGAGCCGCACCGCATCTTCGGTCTCATCTCCACGCCTGAAGTGCTCTCCTCGATTCGCAACGAGCGTCTCGGCAGCCTTGAGGCGCGCAAAGTGGCAGGCTCTTACGCCGATCCCACATGTATTCAGGAGGAGCTTGACGAGGCTCGCGCCCTTATGAGGAAGCTTGGCTGCATCGTCGTGCACACCAACGGCCGTGCCGTCGAGGAGACCGCGCAGATCATCCTGGGCTATTTCGAGCAGGCCGAGAACCTGAGGGCGTCTCGCGCAAAGGCTTAAGCACCCAAACGATGACATGGGCCCCACGTTTTGATTGCCGTTCGCCGTCCGCGAAAGTGGGCGGCGTTTTTTGTCCCGGTGGGCGGCACAGGGATTCTATCTGCGCTTCACAGGTGTGGCACTTGCCTGCTTGTGGCATTGTTTTGGCTGATTAGCTCGCCTTATGTGCTTAGAATAGGTATAGTTCGTTGTGTTGGATGGACTATGTCGTGCCATCCCGCACTGTTTTTCCAATCCGTTGCGGCTCACGACGCCGCCAGATGAATGGGAGATGCTAGTGTCCGACGTACAGCGCATCTACAAGTTCGGTAAGGACGCCCAGGGTGTCAATGTCACCGAGGGTTCCGCCAAGGACAACTATATCCTCGGCGGTAAGGGTGCGAACCTCGCCGAGATGGCAAAGATCGGCCTGCCCGTCCCGCCTGGCTTCACCATCACCTGCCAGACCTGCATGGAGTATGCAAACGCCGGCAACGTCTGGCCCGAGGGTGTTCTCGACCTCATCGAGCAGGCTCGCCTCGACCTTGAAGAGCGTGCCGGCAAGAAGCTCGGCGACCCCAAGGACCCACTGCTCGTTTCCGTGCGTTCCGGTGCACCGTTCTCCATGCCTGGCATGATGGACACGGTCCTCAACCTCGGCATGAACGACCTCTCTGTTCAGGGCCTTATCGATCAGACCCAGAACCCCCGTTTTGCCTGGGACTCTTACCGTCGCTTCATCCAGATGTTCTCTGACGTCGTGATGGGCGTTGACGCCGACAACTTCGAGAACGCTATCACCGCGCGCAAGATCGCCGCGGGCGTGCGCAACGACTGCGACCTCACCACTGAGGACCTCAAGGCCCTCGTCGATGAGTTCAAGGGCATCTTCACCTCCAACGTCAGCGCTGAGGACCACCCCGAGCTCGTGGGCGCCTCCGGCTCGGTCGAGTTCCCCCAGGACCCCAGCGTCCAGCTCCTCCTTGCCATCCAGGCTGTTTTCGGCAGCTGGAACAACAGCCGCGCCATCCTCTATCGCAAGCAGAACAAGATTTCCGACGACCTGGGCACCGCCGTCAACGTCATGAGCATGGTCTTCGGCAACAAGGGCGAGACCTCCGCCACGGGCGTTGCCTTCACGCGCAACCCTGCCGACGGCACGAAGGAGTTCTACGGCGACTACCTGGTCAACGCCCAGGGCGAGGACGTCGTGGCCGGCATCCGCAACACCGAGCCCATCGAGACGCTCAAGCACACCCCCGGTCTTGAGAAGGCTGGCCAGGAGCTCGAGGACGTCTTCGTCATCCTTGAGAACCACTATCGCGACATGATGGACATCGAGTTCACCATCGAGCAGGGCAAGCTCTTCATGCTGCAGACCCGCGTGGGCAAGCGCACCGCCGCCGCCGCCCTCAAGGTTGCCATCGACATGGTGGACGAGGGCCTCATCACGAAAGAAGAGGCGCTCAAGCGCGTCGATCCCGCTCAGCTCGACCAGCTCCTGCACCCCCAGTTCGACAAGACCGCCAAGTACGACCTGCTCGCCCAGGGTCTCAACGCCTCCCCGGGCGCCGCTGTGGGCGAGGTCGTGTTCTCCTCGGCCGACGCCGTCGCAGCCGCTGCCGAGGGTCGCGACTGCATCCTCGTTCGCTGGGAGACCAACCCCGACGACCTGGCCGGCATGGTTGCCGCCAAGGGCATCCTTACGAGCCACGGCGGCAAGACGAGCCACGCCGCCGTCATTGCCCGCGGCATGGGCGCCCCCTGCGTCTGCGGCGTTGAGAAGCTGAAGATCGACGCCGCCAAGAAGGAGGTCGTCGTCTCCGGCACCGACATCGTGCTGCACGAGGGCGACGTCATCTCCATCGACGGCAGCACCGGCGCCGTTGTCCTCGGCGCCGTCAAGCTCGTCGACTCCAAGATCACGGGCGACCTTGAGACCATCCTTACCTGGGCCGATGAGGTTCGTAAGCTTGGCGTTGAGGCCAACGCCGACAACCCTGCCGACGCCCAGCTCGCTCGCGATTTCGGCGCTCAGGGCATCGGCCTGTGCCGTACCGAGCACATGTTCCTCGGCGACCGCAAGCAGATCATCCAGAGCTACATCCTGAACGACGACAAGGCTGTTCGCAACAAGGCATGCGAGGACCTCTACGAGGCTCAGACCGGCGACTTCTACGCCATGTTCAAGGCCATGAACGGCCTGCCCGTCACCGTTCGCCTGCTCGACCCGCCCCTGCACGAGTTCCTCGACGACCCCCGCAAGCTCGAGGTTGAGATCACGCGCCTCGAGTGCGCCGGTGCCTCTGAGGCCGAGCTTGCTGGCAAGAAGAAGCTCCTGCGTCAGATTGACTCCATGATCGAGTCCAACCCGATGCTGGGCCTGCGCGGCTGCCGTCTGGGCTTTGTGTACCCCGAGCTTCCCATTCTTCAGGTGCGTGCCATCGCCATGGCCACGGCCGAGCTCATGAAGGAGAACCTCGACCCCAAGCCCCGCATCATGGTCCCGCTCGTGAGCCTCGCCGCCGAGCTCAAGGCCATGCGTGCCTCCATCGAGCAGACGCTGGCTGAGGTCGGCTCTGCCCAGGGCGTCGACCTCTCCTGGATTCCCGTCGGCACCATGATCGAGCTGCCGCGTGCCGCCGTCACCTCCGACCAGGTGGCCGAGTACGCCGACTTCTACAGCTTCGGCACCAACGACCTTACCCAGACGACGTTCGGCTTCTCGCGCGACGACGTCGAGGGCAGCTTCATCCCGCAGTACCTCAAGCAGAAGCTTGTGATGCGCAACCCCTTCGAGACGGTCGACGATGGTGTCTGCCGCCTCATCGACACCGCCGTCAAGCTGGGTCGCGGCACGAACCCCGAGCTCGACCTGGGTGTCTGCGGTGAGCATGGCGGCGACCCCGAGTCCATCCAGAAGTTCTACGATCTCGGTTTGGACTACGTGAGCTGCTCGCCTTACCGTGTGCCTGTGGCGCGCCTCGCCGCTGCTCAGGCCACGCTGCGCTCCACGGTGCGCTAAGTGCGTTCGAGATTCCGTGAGGCCTTTCGAGGCTTTTCGGACAGTGTTACAGTTCGTTGATGCGGGCGCATCCCATATGGTGGGGTGCGCCCGTTTTGGTATAAAGTGCACCCAGTGGGTTTAGATGCGCAGGAGGGTGATCGCATGGCGTTCAAAGTGATGAGTAGGATTGACCGCGAGGCCTTGGAACACGCCGCCCTTTCACCTTGTGCTGCTTTCTCCGACGAGACCCTGGGTCGTTTGCATCCTATTGAGGAGGACCCGTTCCGCACGGCTTTCCAACGCGATCGCGACCGGATTTTGCACTCGAAGTCGTTCAGGCGCCTTTCGCACAAGACGCAGGTCTTTCTCTCGCCTGAAGGCGATCATTTCCGTACGCGACTCACCCATACGTTGGAGGTCGCGCAGATAGCCCGTTCAATTGGACGTGGCCTTGCTCTCAACGAAGACCTCATCGAGGCGATTGCCTTGGGCCATGACCTGGGTCACACGCCGTTCGGCCATACCGGTGAGGCTTCGCTGTGTCGCGTTATTGCACGTCACCGGGGGTTGCCGCCCGAGCAGGCGGAGGGTCTTTTTGAGCATAGCGAGCAGTCTGTGCGCGTCGTTGAATATTTGGAACATGACGGCGAAGGGTTGAACCTCACGCGTGAGGTGGTGGACGGAATCCTTTGCCATAACGGCCAGAAGCGCGCTAAGACCCTCGAGGGTCGCATCGTGGCAACGGCCGACCGCATCGCCTATGTCAACCATGACATCGACGATGCCATACGGGCTGGCATACTTCGCGAAAATCAGCTGCCTGAGAGCACGCACCGTCTTCTGGGGCACACCTCCACTGAGCGCATCACGACGCTTGTGGAGGACATGATCACCAATTCCGCCTCACTGGGCGACGACATCGCGATGTCGGACAAAATATGGGGCGCCATGATGGAGCTGCGGTCGTTCCTGTTTGAAAACGTCTATGCCGCCTCTGACGCAAAGGCGGAGGAGCCCAAAGCCGACCGCCTTATCGAGTACCTGTTTGATTATTACTTCGACCACTTCGACCAGGTGCCGCCCGAATATCGCAGGCGGCCCCAGGACGGCGTCATTGTCGAGGTAAGCGACTTCATTGCGGGTATGACCGACCGGTACGCCGTGCATATGTTTGAGGAGCTGGCGGTGCCGCAGAATTGGGCGACGCGGTTGCGCTAACTACTCGCTTGCAGTTTGCGGCAGGGCGAAGTTGCGGCAAAAGCTGCGGCGATGGATGGGGGAGAGCCCGATTCGCTCAATTGCCGCAATGTGCTCGGCGGAGCCATAGCCCTTGTTCTGTTCAAAGCCATAGCCAGGGTAAAGCTCGGCCGCCTCGCACATCATCGTGTCACGGGCGACCTTTGCGACAATGCTGGCTGCTGCGATGCAGGCAACCTTTGCGTCGCCTTTTACGATGCACGTTTCCTTGGGATGAATATGCAGGGGTACGCCGTCTATCAAGACGCTGTCAGGCTCGAGCCCTGTGTTCTCAACCGCTTGGAGCATTGCCGCATGCAGGCATGCCGCCATGCCGCGCTCGTCGATTTGCGCAGGTGGAATATGACAGATGCCCCAGGCCAAGGCGCGTTCCTTGATTTGGGCGGCTAGATGTTCGCGCGTCTCGGGAGTCAGCTGTTTGGAGTCGTTGATGCCCCAGATGGGATCGTCGCTGCGCAGTGCAACCGCTGCCACGGTCAAGGGGCCGGCCAAGGGGCCGCGCCCGACTTCGTCGACACCGATGACGACCCCGTCGCCACCCAAGGAGCGCATCGTCTCGTACATCTCCAGCACTCGCTGTCGCTCGGCGAGTTCTTTGGCCTGCTGACGACGGGCGCGTGCCACAAGGGTTTGGATTTGCTTGCGAGAATCCGTTTCATGTGCCGCGATGAAAGCGGGAAGGTCATCAAACTGGCAAGCGTCAAAGAGGCTTTTAATCTGGGCGCAGGAGAGGGGCTTGGCCTCGTGGTTTGATTGATGCGATGTGGGGGCAGTGGACATTGGGCGGCCTTTCAGACAATAAAAAAGGCGCCGCCCACAAGGACGACGCCTTTTGCTGTAAAGTAAAGCGAGTAACTAGCGAACCTCGCGCAGACGGGCAGCCTTGCCCACCTTGTCGCGCAGGTAGTAAAGCTTGGCGCGACGCACGTGACCGTGACGCAGAACCTCGAGCTTGGCAATCTTGGGAGAGTGAACCGGGAAGGTACGCTCAACGCCAACGCCGTAGGAAATCTTACGGACGGTGAAGGTCTCGCGGGCGCCAGGACCGCTCAGGCGAATGACAACGCCCTCGAAAGCCTGGATACGCTCACGGTTGCCCTCCTTAATGCGGTAGTGCACCTTGACGGTGTCACCGACACGCATCTTGGGAAGGTCATCGCGAAGCTGCTGAGCCTCAATTGCGCGGATGTAATCCATTCTTGTTTCCGTTCCTCGAAAGTCGCAAGGGCAGGGTTCGCCTACCCGTCTTTTACAAGCAGAAAAGTATAGGGGAATCATTCGATTGGGGCAAGGCTGGCTCGAAAGGTAATCAGCAAAAAGGGCGAAAACCCGCAACGACCACACATCTACACACCCTCGCATCGGATATGTGAGTCTTTTATTTTATGACGCGAAAGTCACAACTTGTCGAGATGTCGTGGAGAGGTGCGAGGTTTCGAACGCTGAGGATTTTCGCTGTGCGCAGACAAGTGATCTACCTGGCTATTTTAAATGAAAGAGCAGGTAGACGTGGCATGGTGCGCCCTGTGACATCCTGTGACACGCGTGTGACATCGAATCTGACATGCTTGGGCTGCTGTTGGTTCGCAGACAAGGAGGTCGGTATGGAAGACGAGAAGAAGTCCGTACAGCAAACCACTGGCACAAAGCGCACGACAAGGGGAAGGAAGGCGGCGCCAGGTGATGTCGCGCCACTGGCTGGGGAGGGTGGGGAGACGCCCGAGATTCCGCGGGCGAAGAGGCCGGGCCGTCGCAAGGCCGCTGCAGCGGTCGACGATATCCCTGCCGTGCAGGACGGCGTCATCAAGACCAGGCCTGTGGACGCGCAGGTTGAGGGCGGTCCGGCTGGGGTCGAGCCAATCAATGAAGGCGACTGCGCGATGGCCACTGCGCATGCCGTAGTCGCCGCAACGCCCGCTGAGGCTGCAGGCGCCGAGGAAGAGGGCGTCCCGTCCGAGGACGAGAATGTTGGGGAAGGGGCTGATTCGTCCGAGGCGGAAAATGCGGCGGCGAAGGCCGACTCCTCCGAATCCGAGAACGCATGGGGTGAGGCTGATCCCACCAAAGCCGTGGGCGTGGAGGATGAGGCCGGTCCCTCCAAGGCCGTGGACGTGGAGGCTGAGGTTGGCTCCTCCGAGGCCGCGGGCGCAGGACAAGACGCTTGGGCTGAGGGTGAAGACGAGGATTCTGCCGCACGCAAAGCAAGAAAAACGTGCTCGATGGCCACAGACAGCATCATAGGCGACAACATTTTTGCCAACGACCCGCTCGCGCGCGCTTATCCCGATGGCTTTGAAGACGACTTGGATGACGAGGATTACGACGAGGACGAAGAAGATTACAGCGAAGACGATCTTGTGACGCAGGCGCAGAGTTGCCTGTCCGATCGATGGATTGAGACCGGTTCAAGCACGTTGGAATGTGACGATGGCGAGTTTGACGAAGAGGGCGACCTGGGCCGCTACGACATTCATGACCCCCATCAGTTGGGCAAGCTCGGTGAGCACATTGCCGCCCGGTACCTCCGGCGTTGGGGATACAAGATTCTCGAGCGCAACTACCGCACGGCAGCCGGCGAGGCGGACCTTGTCTGTGTCAAAGACGACACCGTCGTGCTCGTCGAGGTCAAGACGCGCCTCGGTGCCGATGCCCTGCCAGAAGACGCCATTACTGCCGAGAAGATTCGGAAGTACCGCAGGATTACGCTCGACTACCTCAGAACTCATGAGTGGTTCGAAAGCGTGAGGCTCGACGCCCTCGCAATCAACATCGTCAGGCCCCGCCGCGCTCAAGTCCATCATTTCATGGGCATCTGCGAGTGGGAGGGCTGATGCCGCACGTGGTGAGCGTCAAGACGGCGATGCTCTGGGGCGTCGAGGCGCGTCTTGTGCAGATGGAAGTCTCGGTGAGCTCTGGCCTGCCCGGTGTGGCCGTGGTGGGCCGGGCCGACCTTGCGGTGGGCGAGGGGCGCACGCGTGTGCGGTGCGCCCTTCCAGCCTCAGGTTTCGGGGCGCTTCGCAAGTCTGTCACGGTGAGCTTGTCGCCGGCCGACATGAAGAAGACCGGCTCGTCGTTCGACCTGCCCATGGCCGTGGGAATCCTTGTGGCGACCGAGCAGATGGAGCCGGAGGGTCTCGACAAGTGCCTCATAGTGGGGGAGCTCTCGCTTGAAGGCGAGGTCCTTCCCATTCGGGGGCTTGTCGCCTATGTCGAGCTTGCCCAGCGTGAGGGCTTGCGCCTCATTTGCCCGCAGGGCGATGCGTTCGGCCTGATGGGGCAGGCCGATGTGCGCTATGTTACCAGCCTGGCGGAGTTTCACGAACCCCTTACCCAAGTGGGCTGTCCTGCGAGCTCGGCGTGCTCAGAAGTTACGTCGGCTAGCGGAGAGGCGGATTTTGCAGATGTCGCCGGGCAGGAGCTTGCCAAGCGTGCTCTTTGCATTGCCGCAGCCGGTGGCCTGGGCATCATCATGGTGGGTCCGCCTGGTGTGGGCAAAACGATGCTGGCCCGTTGCCTTCCTTCCATCTTGCCCGAGCTCGATGATCGAGAGTACTTTCAGACGGCGCTCATCTACTCGGTGTGCGGTGCGGAGGGGGAATGCGTTGCGGGCAGGCGCAGGCCGTTTCGTGCCCCGCATCATTCGACGTCGGTCGCAGGCCTTCTCGGCGGGGGCAGACCCGTTATGCCTGGAGAGGTTTCGCTTGCCCATAACGGAGTCCTGTTCCTGGATGAGCTGGCGGAGTTCAACCGCCTGACATTGCAAGCGTTGCGTCAGCCGCTTGAAGAGGGCGTGGTGCGTGTCACGCGTGTGGAAGGCACGTATGCCTTTCCAGCTCGCTTCCAGCTTGTCGCTGCGAGCAACCCATGTCCGTGCGGCCACTTTGGAGACCCGGCGGCGACGTGCACGTGCTCCGAGACTGCCATTCGGTCTTATCAGGCAAAGTTGGCAGGACCCCTGATCGACAGGATAGGCATGTCGGTGACTCTCGAGCGCCCGAGTGCCGACGAGCTCCTTGGCAGAGGCACTTGCACGTCTTCGAGCCAACTCCGCTCCGTCGTGGAAGAGACCAGGGAGTTTGCGGCATGGAGGGCCGCCCGGTTTGAAGAGGCTGCCCCTGGATTTGAGGGTGTGCATGGCAAACTCGCGCAGTCCCTTGTGAGGGCGGGGGTCGACGACGAGGCGGCCAGGCTTGTGGAGCACATGAGCGAGCGAAGGGGCGTCTCGGTCCGCGGTTTGAGCTCGCTTGTCAAAGTTGCGCGCGTCATTGCCGACATGGACGGCAGTGAGCGCCTTGGCGCCGCGCACCTGTTGGAGGCTTTTGGATTTAGATATGGGGCAGGGGAGGTCATATGAGCACGAGCATGCTTCTTGCCGGTCCGCGCCACGAGCTTCATCCCGGCGACGACCTGTACCCAGAGTTGCTGCTTGAGGTGCCTGACAGGCCTGAGACGCTCTATGTCGTGGGCGACCCCGAGGCATTGGGCCGCGAGAGCGTTTCGATCATCGGTGCGCGCAAGGCCACCTCATATGGCGTGGCATGCGCCCAACTGGCCGCTGACGCCGCCAGCGAGATGGGCTTGCAGGTGGTGTCGGGTGCGGCGATTGGGTGTGATCAGGCAGCTCAGCGACGCGCCATTCAGAGGCAGACGCCGACGTTGGCGGTCTTGGGATCGGGGGCCGATGTCGTCTACCCAAGCGGCGCACGCGATATGCTCGACACCATCGTTGCTTGCCGGGGTGCCGTTGTCTCCATCTATCCTTGGGGGACCCCGCCGGCCCGTTGGACGTTCCCCAAGAGAAACGCGGTCATAGCCGCTTTGTCGCGCTGCCTGGTCATCTGCGAGGCGGGTATGCCCTCGGGCACGTTTTCCACGGCGCGATATGCCGAGGACTACGGCCGGGAGCTCCTAGTGTTTCCCGGCAGCGTCTTTTCGCCCAATTCGGTTGGCTCCAACTACATTATCGCGAGCCAGCCGGGGGCGCTTCCGGTGTGGGACAGGGAGTGTCTCGAGATCGCATATTCGCGCATATACGGCGTGCTGCGCCACGAGGGTCCGGCCGCGCCCTCACGCCCTAAGGGTCTGGGCGTGCTCGAAGAGAGGATTCTCGGGTCGCTGCAGGCAAGCCCCTGTCCCGCCGGCGAGCTTGCGGCCGCGTTTGGCGCGCCGGTTGCCAGCGTGACGCGCACATTGTCGATGCTCGAGCTTGACGGAAGGGTGGTGAGGTTGCGAGACGGGCGATATAGCCTTTCAGAACGGGAGTTCTTGTCGCACAATAGCTACCGGACATAAACGGTACAAAGCCGCGACAGGAAGCGAGACACATGGACACGGTTACAGACGGCGTCGTCGTTATCGGTGCAGGCCTGGCAGGATGCGAATGCGCCTTGGCGCTTGCAAAGCGGGGCGTCCCCGTGAAGCTCTACGAGATGCGCCCCCAGGCAAGTTCGGCCGCGCATAAGACCGACCACTTGGCTGAGCTCGTGTGCTCGAACTCGCTCAAGGCCTTGCGCGCCGATTCAGCCGCCGGCTTGCTGAAGGCTGAGCTCACGCGCCTGGGGTCGACCCTTATCGGGCTTGCCAAGCAGGCTGCGGTGCCGGCGGGAGGGGCCCTTGCGGTCGACAGGGACGTCTTCTCCTCCCTCGTCGAGCAGGCCGTGGCCGCCGAGCCTCTCATCGAACTCATCCGAGAGGAAGTGGTCGAGCTTCCCCAGGGCTGTCCTGTCGTCGTGGCGGCGGGACCTCTGTGCTCGGGTGCCCTTGCTCAGACGGTCGAGGGCCTTGTGGGAGGCAAGAAGCTGTCGTTCTTCGATGCCGCCGCGCCCATCGTCGATGCCTCCACGCTTGACCGCGAGAAGGTCTTCGCCATGTCCCGTTATGACAAGGGGGATGGCGACGACTATCTCAACTGTCCCATGGACAAAGAGGAATACGACCGCTTCGTCGACGAGCTTGTGGGCGCCGAGAGGGCCATCTTGCGTGATTTCGAGCGGCGCGAGCTTTTCCAGGCCTGTCAGCCGGCTGAGGAGGTTGCGCGCACCGGCCACGACGCCCTTCGTTTCGGTGCCCTCAAGCCTGTTGGTATCATCGATCCTCGCACGGGGCGCAGGCCTTGGGCGGTGGTGCAGCTGCGCGCTGAGAACAGGCAAGGCACGGCCTACAACCTTGTGGGCTTCCAGACAAACCTCACCTGGCCTGAGCAGCGCCGTGTGTTCCGTATGATCCCAGGTCTTGAGGAGTGCGAGTTCTTCCGGTATGGCGTCATGCACCGCAACACCTTCATCGATGCGCCCGCCTGCCTCGATGAGGCCTTCGCACTCAAGGGCGACCGACGCATCCGTTTTGCGGGTCAAATCACCGGTACCGAGGGGTACACCGAGGCGATTGCCACCGGCTTGCTCGCCGCATTCAACACCCTGGCCGACCTGCGTGGTCTTGCTCTTCCGCCGCTGCCGGTGACGGGAGCGCTCGGTTCCCTTATGGCCTATGCCACTGACCCTGCTACAAAAGACTATCAACCCATGCACGTCAACTTCGGCATCGTGCCTGCGCTCGAGCACAAGGGCAAGCTCTCCAAGCGCGACAAGTACAAGCTGTATGCCAAGCGCGCCGCGGCCGACCTTGACGCGTGGTGCGCGGCAAACGCCTCCGTCGTCGACATCGATCCCGAGGCGCGCACCGAGCTCGTCTGGGGTGACGATGGCCGATAGCGCCTGCATTCGAGCTCGCGAGCTTGCAGACACCTTCCTGTCATACCTTGCGCGCGTCAGGAACTATTCGCCCAACACGGCGGCGGCCTATGCCCAGGACCTCGATTGTTTTTTGATTTGGGCGTCCAATTGCGGCATTGACGTGCTTCAGGCCACGCATAGGGACTTTCGTCGCTTTCTGTCGTCTCTTTCGGGGGCCGGGTATGCCAAGACGACGGTCAACAGGCGTTTGTCCGCCGTGAGGTCGTTCTATTCGTGGCTCGTGCGCGAGGGGGTCATCGAGTCGAACCCCGCCGCCGTGGTCTCGAGCCCCAAGCTGCCCAAATCCCTGCCGCATGTCTTGAGCCAGGAAGACGTTGAGAAGCTGCTCGAGTGCGCAGACGCCTCGACGCCGGCGGGCGCATTGGACGCGGCCTTGGTGGAGCTCCTGTATGCAAGCGGGGCGCGTATCGGCGAGGTTGCCTCCCTCGACGTCGACCGTATCGACTTTTCCGACAAGAGCGTGCGACTGTTTGGTAAGGGAAGCAAGGAACGGATAGTTCCGTTATATCCGGCTGCGCTTCATGCGCTCGACGCCTACCTTGCCCATGCCAGACCCGTGCTGCTTGCAAATCACAAAGGTGGCCTGACGGCCGAGGAGGCCGCCGACGCGCAGCGGGCGCTTTTCATCAATGCGCGCGGCGCACGCATGTCGGAGCGTTCGTTGCGAGCGCGCTTTGAGAAGCTGCTCGCCCAGGCTGGGCTTGCGGGAATGGCCACGCCGCATACCATGCGCCATACGTTTGCCACTGAGGTGCTCGACGGCGGGGCGGACTTGCGAAGCGTTCAGGAAATGCTGGGTCATGCGAGTCTGTCGACCACACAGATTTATACTCATTTGACGCCCGAGCGCCTTCGCGAGGTAAGCCTGCAGGCTCATCCCCGCGGATAGACGCGTTCGGGCGCTCTTTCGTTTGTATTTGATTTTTGGCAGGTATTCAGGAGGCCATATGCACGTAACGCTCTATTCCGACGGTTCGTCGCGCGGAAATCCCGGGCCCGGTGGCTATGGGTCGGTGCTTCTCTACACCGATCCGGCGGGCAAGCTCCATACGCTCGAGAAGTCCCAGGGATATCGACGCACCACGAACAACCGCATGGAGCTCATGGGGGTCATCATTGGCCTTGAGGCGCTCAAGCGCCCCTGCACGGTAGAAGTGCACACCGATTCGCAGTATGTCGTCAACGCGTTCAACAAGAACTGGGTCGACGGGTGGCTCAAAAGGGGGTGGAAGAACTCTCAGAAAGAGCCGGTGAAGAACATCGACCTATGGAAACGGCTCCTTGTCGCCAAGGAGCCGCATGAGGTGACGTTCCACTGGGTTCGCGGGCATGCGGGCCACGAGTACAACGAGCGGTGCGACACGCTTGCCACACAGGCTGCCGATTCAGGAGCCCTTATTGAAGACGAGGGCTTCGAGGGCTAGCAGGCCTCGTCGCACGCCGCGCAGATGATTGCCTGCAGCTCCTCGATGCCCTTGCCCGTCTGGCTCGAGGTGAGGGCGCAAGGCGTGTCCTGAGGTGCTCCAAGCTGCCTGAGCAGGAGGTTCTTCTGTTGGATGGCTTTGCTGTTGGACAGCTTGTCGGCCTTGGTGAAGACGATGGCATAGGGAAGCTCCATGTGCTGCAGGAAGCGCACCATGCTGATGTCGAGGTTGCTTGCGTCGTGACGGATGTCGACGAGGCAGCATACAAGGGCGAAGCGCCTGTCCTGGTTGAAATATTCGTCGATGAGGCGGGCCCAACGGGTCTTTTCGCTCTTGGAGACCTGGGCGTAGCCGTAGCCGGGGAGGTCGACGAAGTTGACCATGCCGGAGACGAAGAAGTTGATGGTCGCCGTCTTGCCGGGGGTAGAGGAGACCATGGCGAGCTTCTTGCGCCCGAAAAGCTTGTTGATGAGCGAGGACTTGCCCACGTTGGAGCGCCCGGCGAAAGAGACTTCGGGCAGGGTGCTCTCGGGCAGCTGGGCGGCGGTGCCAAACGCCTTGTCAAAACGAACGTCGCAGTAGTTGATCTTCATGTTCCATCCTTGGGTCGTGGCCGGGCCGCAGGCCCTTTCGGTTGTTTGTAGTCTAACGGCAAGCCTTGAATACCGCGTGTACCGGGCTTTGCTCACAGTTCCTTCACAGAATCAAAGTTTTCGAAAAAGGATGTTGACAGGAGCTCTCACAGTCCGTAATATAACTCCTCGCAAACACGCACTGAATCACTTCAGAGCGCCGAGCAAATTGCCTTTGGGATATCGTCTAATGGCAGGACAGCGGATTCTGGTTCCGTCAATGGGGGTTCGACTCCCT
>ERZ1034984.750-NODE-750-length-34882-cov-10.676515_pt1 | contig 34882 bp, 27 predicted proteins | sample MGYA00520589_ERZ1034984 | MGnify/ENA primary metagenome ERZ1034984 (study PRJEB33766, sample SAMN09781790) | gut metagenome | biome: gut microbiome | host: Homo sapiens | place: Madagascar | study: EMG produced TPA metagenomics assembly of the PRJNA485056 data... | reverse complement strand
GTGACCTCGACGCCGCAGCGGTCGCAGATCTTGCCCTTGTAGCGGATCTTCTTATACTTGCCGCAGTGGCATTCCCAATCCTTCGTCGGGCCAAAGATGCGCTCGCAGTACAGACCGTCGCGCTCGGGCTTCAGGGTGCGGTAGTTGATGGTTTCCGGCTTCTTGACCTCTCCGTAGGACCATTCGCGGATCTTATCCGGGGAAGCAATACCGATCTGGATTGCGCTGAATGTTGCATGACTCATTGTATTGCCGCCTCCTTCTTATACATTCTCCGAATCATCGGAGTCCATGGTATAGCTGTCGTTCAGCAGGCCGAAGGCATCATCCTCGTCCTGGATCTCAAAGCCCGCGTCGGCCGCCTCGTCGGCGTCGACGTCCTTGCCGTTCGGCAGATCGTCGTCCATCGTGATCTCGTCGTCAGGCAGCGCCTTGCCGCCCGCGCCGTAGATGGAATCATCGTCATCGTCGTCCTTGAGGTCGACCTCTTCGCCGTCTTCGCCGAGGACCTTGACATCCAGGCACAGGGACTGGAGCTCCTTGACAAGGACCTTGAACGACTCGGGCACGCCCGGGGTCGGGACGTTGTGGCCCTTGACGATGGCCTCATACGTCTTGACACGGCCTGTCACGTCGTCGGACTTGACCGTGAGGATTTCCTGCAGCGTATACGCCGCGCCGTAGGCCTCGAGGGCCCAGACTTCCATTTCGCCGAAGCGCTGGCCGCCGAACTGCGCCTTGCCGCCGAGCGGCTGCTGCGTGACAAGGGAGTACGGGCCGGTGGAACGGGCGTGGATCTTATCGTCGACCAGATGGTGGAGCTTGAGGTAGTACGGGTAGCCGACCGTGACGCGCTGGTCAAACGGTTCGCCCGTGCGGCCGTCATAGAGAACGGTCTTGCCGTCCTCGGCGACGCCGCCCTGCTTGAGAAGCTCGCGGATCTCCTTCTCGTTCGCGCCGTTGAAGATCGGCGTTGCGACCTTCCAGCCCAGCGCGTGGGCCGCGTAGCCCAGATGGACCTCCAGAACCTGACCGATGTTCATACGGGACGGAACGCCCAGCGGGTTCAGAACGATATCGAGCGGAGTGCCGTCGGGCAGGAAGGGCATATCCTCCTGCGGCAGAATGCGGGACACAACGCCCTTGTTGCCGTGGCGGCCGGCCATCTTATCGCCGACGGAGATCTTTCTCTTCTGGGCGATATAGACGCGGACGACCTTGTTGACGCCGGGGGCCAGCTCGTCGCCGTTTTCACGGGTGAAGACCTTGACGTCGACGATGATGCCGGCTTCGCCGTGCGGGACCTTCAGGGAGGAGTCGCGAACTTCTCTTGCCTTTTCGCCGAAGATGGCGCGCAGCAGACGTTCTTCCGCGGTCAGCTCCGTCTCGCCCTTCGGGGTAACCTTGCCGACGAGGTAATCGCCGGAGGTGACCTCCGCGCCAATGCGGATGATGCCGTTCTCGTCGAGATCCTTCAGGGTGTCCTCGCCGACGTTCGGGATATCGCGGGTAATCTCTTCCATGCCGAGCTTGGTGTCGCGGGATTCGGTCTCATACTCCTCAATATGGATGGAGGTGAAGACATCCTCGCGGACAAGACGCTCGTTGAGCAGAATGGCGTCCTCGTAGTTGTAGCCTTCCCACGTCATGAAGCCGATGAGCACGTTCTTGCCGAGCGCGATCTCGCCCTGCGAGCAGGCGGGGCCGTCGGCGATGACCTGACCGGCTTCCACGCGCTCGCCGACCGTGACGATCGGGCGCTGGTTGATGCAGGTGCCCTGGTTGGAGCGGGCAAACTTCGTGAGGGTATAATCGGCGGTGTTGCCGTCGTCATAGCTGACGGAAACATTCGTCGCGGAAACGCGGGTGACGACGCCGGGGCCCTTGGCCGTGATGCAGACCTCGGAGTCGACAGCGCACTTGTGCTCGATGCCGGTGGCGACGATCGGGGCCTCGGTGACCATCAGCGGAACGGCCTGACGCTGCATGTTCGCGCCCATCAGCGCGCGGTTCGCGTCGTCGTTCTCGAGGAACGGGATGAACGCGGTCGCGATGGAGGTCATCATGTTCGGGGAGACGTCAACGTAGTCGATCAGCTCACGCTCGACGGAGATGATCTCGTCGCGGTGGCGGCAGATGACGCGCGCGTTCTGGAAGCGGCCTTCCTCGTCCAGAGGCTCGGCGGCCTGCGCGACGTAATAGTCGTCTTCGACGTCGGCGGTCATGTATTCAACCACGTCCGTGACCTTGCCTGTCGCCTTGTCGACCTTGCGGAACGGCGCTTCGATAAAGCCGTATTCGTTGATCTTGGCGTAGGACGCCAGATAGTTGATCAGACCGATGTTCGGGCCTTCAGGCGTCTCGATCGGGCACATACGGCCATAGTGGGTGTAATGAATGTCTCGGACGTCGAAGGATGCGCGCTCACGCGACAGACCGCCGGGGCCGAGGGCGGACAGACGGCGCTTGTGCGTCAGCTCTGCCAGCGGGTTGTTCTGATCCATGAACTGCGACAGCGGGGAGGAGCCGAAGAACTCCTTGATGACCGCCGTGACAGGCCGGATGTTGATGAGGCTCTGCGGCGTGACGACGTCGAGATCCTGCACGGTCATGCGCTCGCGGATCACGCGCTCGAGACGGGTAAAGCCGACGCGGAACTGGTTCTGCAGCAGCTCGCCCACGCAGCGCAGACGGCGGTTGCCCAGATGGTCGATGTCGTCCTTCGTGCCCGCGCCCTGCACCATGCAGCACAGGTAATTGATGGAGGCAAGAATGTCGTCCTTCGTGATGTGCATCGGAATGAGGTCGCTGCGGCGGGCCTCGATGGCCTCTTCCCAGCCGTCGGCGGGGACAGTTTCGAGCATTTCGCGCAGAACGCTGAACGAAACCTTTTCCTTGATGCCGTACTGGGCCGGGTCAAAGTCGACGAACTTCGCCATATCGACCATGCCGTTGGAGAACACGACGACCTCGCGGCCGTTCACGTCGATCACGGCGCGGCTGACGCCGCGGCTGGAGATCTCGTGCGCCTTGGCGCGGTTGAGCGTCTCGCCGTTCATGGCGATGATCTCGCCGGTCATGGGGTCGGTCACAGGCTGGGCCAGCGTCTGGCCGTTCAGACGGCTCCAGATGTCGAGCTTCTTGTTGAACTTATAGCGGCCGACCTTGCTCACGTCATAGCGGCGCGCGTCAAAGAACAGCGCCTCAAGATAGCTCTCGGAGCTTTCGACCGTGGGCGGTTCGCCCGGACGCAGGCGGCGGTAAATTTCGAGCAGGGATTCCTCGCGCGTCTTGCACGGGTCCTTGTCCATGGTCGCCTTGATGAGCGGATCCTCGCCGAACATCTCGGTGATCTGGCCGTCGGTCGCCACGCCGAGAGCGCGGATGAGGCAGGTGATGGGCAGCTTGCGGTTCTTGTCGATGCGGACCCAGAAGACGTTGTTGAAATCCGTCTCGTATTCCAGCCATGCGCCGCGGTACGGGATAACCGTCGCGGAATAAATGTGCTGGTCGGTCTTGTCGACCTCGTCGCCGAAGTAGACGCCGGGGCTTCTGACGATCTGGGAGACGATGACGCGCTCTGCGCCGTTGATGACGAAGGTGCCGCCGTTGGTCATGAGCGGGAAGTCGCCCATGAAGATCTCCTGCTCCTTGATTTCGTCGGTCTCCTTGTTGTGCAGGCGCACGCGAACCTTGATGGGCTTGGCGTACGTCGCGTCGCGCTCCTTGCACTCGTCCACGGAGTACTTGGGCGGCTCGTTCATGGAGTAATCGAGGAAGCTCAGCTCGAGATTGCCGGTGTAGTCGGTAATGGTATCGACGTCGCGGAATACCTCGCGCAGACCCTCGCGCAGAAACCACTCATAGGAATCCTTCTGGATCTTGAGCATGTTCGGCAGCTCCAGGATCTGCTCCTGTTTGGCAAAGCTCTTGCGGAGCGTCTTGCCCATCATGACATCCTTTGTGATCGCCATGTAAAGTCATCACAGCCTTTCTGTAGTTGTCTTATGACACGCCTGGTTGCGTTGTTTATTTCTTCCCATTTCCGCTTGCGCACAGGGACTTGCGGTGCTATAATCACAACAGATAGTGGTGAAAATTGCGAATGGCCCTACGCAGGCATTATGGACTTACATTCTATCAGCTTTTGTCCGGAATGTCAATTCGTCCGGCCTATTTTTGTGAATTATTTTCTGTTGACAACCGGCGCATCCAGACGGATACGCCGGTTTTTGCATATCTAAAATAAAAATCGCACCGATACAGCAGCCCCAGGGCTCCCCCGAAAGAGGCCGATGCCCCCTATCAGAGGGAAATGGCCCGAAGGGCCAAAAGTGGTAGGAATGCTGGCGCGAAGCGCCTGAGCGGTCGAGCGGCAGGCAAAGGTGAAAACAAAAGTCTTCCGGTGAATTCGTACTGTACACCCCTATTTGATTGTAGGGGCCGATGCCCACATCGGCCCGCGCAGATTGCACTGTTTTTACGGGAATCTGCGGCGAATTCGCAACATTTTTCGGGCCGGCAGAGTCGTCGGCCCCTAAAAAAAATCTTTCGATGCCCCGCCCTCTGTAGGGGCGGACGACTTTGTCCGCCTGCAGAATATACCGATTTTACGGTAATCTTCGGCAAATTCGTAACTTCCCCATGGGCTTGGCAGCGGGCATCGGCCCCTACCGCCAAGTTGAAATGTGCCTCCCGTGATAATCCCCGCAACCGCGGGTTGCTTGCGCTCCGCTCCGTTTTATGCTAAAGTTTTCCCGAGGAGATGATCGCATGAATACAAAAGATATTTTACTGCAATTAAGAACACAGAAGGGCCTTTCGCAGGAGCAGCTGGCCGAGCAGGTCTTTGTGACCCGGCAGGCCGTGTCGCGCTGGGAGACCGGCGAGACCACGCCGAATACCGAAACGCTCAAGCTTCTCTCGCGCCTGTACGACGTTTCGATCAATACGCTGCTCGGTTCCCCGCAGCAGCTGATCTGCCAGTGCTGCGGCATGCCGCTCGAGGACCCCATCACCAGCAGAGAGCCGGACGGCGCCTTCAACGAAGACTACTGCAAGTGGTGCTACACAGACGGCACGTTCAAATACACGAGCCCGGAGCAGCTGATCGAGTTCTGCGTGGAGCACATGGCGAGCGACGCCTGGCCAAAGGAGCAGGTCCGCGCGCACATGGAAGCCGTCGTCCCAAATCTGAAGCACTGGAAAACGTGACCAGGTTTCTTCCAATATGCGAAAAAAACGCCGCCCCTCGGGCGGCGTTTTTATTTCGGATGATAGATTACTGATCCTCTTCGGGCTCCTCGTCTTCCATGTCGAACTCCAGCTCTTCGCCGCAGTTCGGGCAGGTCGTCGCGCCCTCGTCGAGCATTTCCTCGTCGATGGTAATCACTTCGCCGCAGCTCGGGCACTTGACCTCGTACAGCGTCTCGCTGCCGAAATCGTACTCGTTCTGGTCGTCGTCCTCGTCGGCGTCTTCGTAGTCGTCGTCCTCGTCGTAGTCGTCATACTCGTCGTCATCGTCGTCCATCAGATAGTCGTCGATGTTGTCAAGATCCTCTTCGATGCAGTCGAGCTCATCGGAAATGCAGTCCACGACTTCTTCCAGATCGGAAACATTCTCAGCCACGTCCTGAAGCATGCTGATGATCTCGGAGATCAGCTTGCCCTCGTTGGATTCGGTGTCGAGCTTCATGCCCTCCATCAGGCCCTTGAGATATGCGGATTTTTCAGAAAGCGTCATCGTAAAATCTCCTTTCCGGCAGTATGCCTCTCGTTAACGTTCGGATTAACCCTTGACACGACCCAGATACTCGCCCGTGCGGGTGTCGATCTGGATCTTTTCGCCCTCGTTGATGAACAGCGGAACCTTGATCTCCGCGCCGGTCTCGACGGTCGCGGGCTTGGTGACGTTGGTCGCGGTATCGCCCTTGACGCCCGGGTCGGCCTTGGTGACGGTCAGCTCGACGAAGTTCGGGGTCTCAACGCTGAAGACGTTGCCCTTGTAGCTCAGGAGCTTGACCGGGGTGTTTTCCTTGATGAACTTGAAAGAGTCGTCGAGCATGTCCTTGCTGACGGGAACCATGTCGTAGGTCTCCTGATCCATGAAGTAGTACAGATCGCCGTCGTTGTAGCTGTACTCGTAATCCTTGCGCTCGATGAAGGCTTCCTCAAACTTTGCGGTGGGGTTGAAAGAAGTCTCGGTCACGGCGCCGGTCACGACGTTCTTCATCTTCGTGCGGACGAACGCAGCGCCCTTGCCGGGCTTGACATGCTGGAACTCGACGACCTGCATGATCTTGCCGTCCATCTCGAAGGTTTTACCGTTTCTGAAATCACCAGCGGTAATGGTAGCCATAAAAATATTCCTCCAATATACGTGTAGAATACACCAACAAATAAAATAGCTTTTTGATTTTACACTATTTTGCTTGGCTTTTCAAGATATTCTTATAAAATAATCAAATTTTTCGGGCTCTTCGTCAGGATCTCGCAGCCGTCTTCCGTGATGACCGTCACATCCTCGATGCGCACGCCGAATTCGTCCGGGATGTAGATGCCCGGCTCCGCCGACACGACCGCGCCGGCCGGCATGGGCTTGTCGTTGCGCAGGTTGGCGTTCGGGGCCTCGTGGATGAGAAGGCCGAGGCTGTGGCCGTAGCTGTGGCCGAAGCAGCCCTCAAAGCCCGCGGCGTTGATGACGTTCCGTGCGGCAGCGTCCATCTCCCTGCCGGTGACGCCCGCCTTCGTCGCGGCGATGCCCGCCAGCTGCGCCTCGAGCACGGTGTGATAGACCTTATCCATCTTCTCGGACACATAGCCCAGCGCGATGGTACGGGTCATGTCGGAGCAGTAGCCGTGGTACAGGCAGCCGAAGTCCATCGTGACAAAATCGCCGTACTGCAGAACGCGCTCGGACGGCACGCCGTGCGGCAGGCTGGTGTTGGGGCCGGAAACAGTGATGGGGTCGAACGACGGACCCTCGGAGCCGTATTTGTAGAGCCGGTAGATGAGCTCCGCGCACAGCTCCTTTTCCGTCATGCCCGGATGAATGACGTTCAGAAGATCCGCGAACGTGCGGTCGGTGATCTCCTGCGCCTTTTTCATGTATTCGATCTCCCACGGCTCCTTGCTCGCGCGCGGGGCGTTGATCTCAGCGGCATAGGGATGCAGGACGGCGTTGAGCTTCGTATTGTAGAGCGTATACTCCTCCACGGTCAGCGTATCGTCCTCAAAGCCGATGGTCTTGACGGTGTTGTCGGAGATCGCCTCGTTGATGAGCTTCGTATACGGATGCTCTGTGTCGACCATCTTCACGGCAAAGCCGGGCAGATTCTTCTGTGCCGATTCGATATAGCGGAAGTCGGTGAAGTAATAGCTCTGCGTTCTGCAGATGACGGCGACGCCCTCTGCGATGCAGTATTCCGCGGCATACTGCCGGTTATGCTTCGAGGTCAGCAGCAGCGCGTCGACCTCGCCCTTTGCGATGAGGTTCTGGTACTTTTCAATGTTCTTCATGTTGGATCCTCCATTTTCCGATTGCAATCAAGGGAAGCTCGGCCACATGCCGGAGCTTGAGCCATACGGTATGATTATGGATCGCAGAGATCAGGATCGACTGCACGCCCGCGCAGTTTGCGCCCAGCACGTCCGTGTAGATCTGATCGCCCACGAGCGCGCAGCGCGCAGGCTCCAGCGAAAAGCGCGTCAGACACGCGCGGATGCCGCGCGAAAAGGGCTTTTTCGCATGCGTGATGCAGTCCAGCCCATATTGTTTGCAGAATTCCACGACGCGCGGCTTTCTGCTGTTCGACACGACGCACAGCCCGATCCCGGACGCCTGCATGGTCTTGAGCCACGCGGTCATTTCCGCAGTCGGTTCGCTCGTCGTATAGGGGACGATGGTGTTGTCGAAATCCAGCATCAGGAACGAGACGCCGCGCGCGGTCAGCTCCTCGGCGCGCACGTCGGTCAGATGCGGATAGATCATGCGGGGCAAAAATGAAAACGGCATAGCTTTTCCTGCAATCTCATAGTTTTGTATATCGTATTATATCACAGGAAAGGCGGCTTGTCCATGATTCTGTATCCATTTCCGCCCGGTTCTGCCTCCGAATGCGGCATCGCGGGCTTCGACGAGGGAAAAAAAGCACCCGCCGCGGAGCTGTATCTGCTCGCGCCGGGCGCTGCGCCGCCCGCGGAATTCGGCGGCGGCTTCCTGTTCTGCGAAACGCCGGGCTGCCGCGACGCGCGGCTCTTGCAGCCTGTGCAGACTGCCGCGCCGGATGCGCCTGCCGTCTGGTGCGACACGCAGGTCTCCGGCGGCAGTCTGGAGGGATATCTGCGCGCGCTGCTCCCGGTCTGGGGAGACCGCCTCTGGGTGTATCTCGCGCCCATCCGCATGCTGTTCCCCGTCCCCTGTCCCACCGGCATCGGCATACCGCTGGACGAAGCTGCGGCAGACGCGCTGGCCGCGCGGCATCCGTCGCACTTCTCCCCGGAGCTTTTCTGCCGCTACTGCTTTTTTCAGGATGCGGCAGGGTCCGCGCGCGTTCTCCTGTTCGACACGGAGGAAACGTGCCGGGAAAAGCTGAAGCTCCTGCGCAGACTCGGCGTGCGCCGGGTATTTGGCGTGATCCCGCGGGTATAAGCGTACACATTTTTATAATATGCAAAAAGCCTCCCCTTGCCGCGCTTTGCGCGGCAAGGGGAGGCGGCATTTTCGAGGAAAATGACGGAGGGGATCGGTCACAGCTCTCCGCGTGCTCTGAATTTTGTGGCGTTCGAATCCCTTCAGGCCCTTCGGGCCAGCTTCCCTTGTGCCCAAAGGAAGCCTGAGCTCGCGCTTACTGCGCTGTCTCCGACAGCTCGAGGCCGGGGTTGCGTTTGAGGATGAAGTTGATCGACCACTGCGAGGCGAAGACCAGAAGGCTCCGGCCGCGGTAGTCCTCGAGAAGCTCTGCGTCGGTCGACAGGTACAGATCCTTCAGATCCGTGACCGGCGCTTTTGTGATGAACCGCAGCTGTTCATACGGCAGCTGCTGCATGCGCAGGTCGACGCCATATTCGGCCTTCATGCGGTATTGGAAAACGTCGAACTGCAGCGTGCCGACGACGCCGACGATGACCTCCTCCATGCCGGAATTCGGCACCTTGAAGATCTGGATGGCGCCCTCCTGCGCGATCTGCTCCGTTCCCTTGAGGAACTGCTTGCGCTTCATGGAGTCTTTGGCGCTGACTCTGGCAAAGTGCTCCGGCGCGAAGGTCGGGATGCCGCCGAATTTGAACTTTTTGCCCGGCACGGTGATGGTGTCGCCGATGGAGAAAATGCCGGGGTCGAACACGCCGATGATATCGCCCGCGTAGGCCTCGTCGACGATCTCACGCTCGGAGGCCATGAGCTGCTGCGGCTGCGACAGACGCATTTTTTTGCCGCTCTGCACGTGATAATATTCCGCGTCGCGCTGGAACTGGCCGGAGCAGATGCGCATGAAGGCCAGCCGGTCGCGGTGGGCCTTGTTCATGTTCGCCTGAATTTTAAAGACGAACGCGGAAAAGTCCGGACTGAACGTGTCGATCACGCCGCAGTCGGCCTCGCGCGGCAGAGGGCTCGGCGTCATGCGCAGGAATTCCTCCAGAAACGGTTCCACGCCGAAGTTGGTAAGCGCCGAGCCGAAGAACACCGGCGAAAGACGGCCCGCGCGCACCTCGTCCAGATCAAATTCCCGGCCCGCGCCGAGCAGCTCCACGTCGTCAATGAGCTGCTGGTGGCGCTTTTCGCCGATAAGCTGCGCGACCTGCGGGTCATACAGATCGATTTCCATCTTGTCCGCGCGGTTCTTGCCGGACACGCCGGAGAAGAAGATCAGCTGGCTGGAACGGCGGTCGTACACGCCCTGGAATTCCCGGCCGGAGCCCATGGGCCAGTTGCAGGCATACGTCTCGATGCCGAGCTCGTTTTCCAGCTCGTCCAACAGCTCAAACGGATCGCGCGCCTCGCGGTCCATCTTATTGACAAACGTAAAGATCGGGATATGGCGCATGGCGCAGACCTTGAAGAGCTTTCTGGTCTGCGGCTCGACGCCCTTCGCGCCGTCGATAACCATGACGGCGGAGTCCGCCGCCATGAGCGTGCGGTAGGTGTCCTCGGAAAAGTCCTGATGGCCGGGGGTGTCGAGAATGTTGATGCAGAAGCCCTCGTACTGGAACTGCATGACGGACGAGGTGACCGAGATGCCTCTTTGCTTCTCGATCTCCATCCAGTCGGACACGGCGGCGCGGGAATTTTTCTTGCCCTTGACCGCGCCCGCCTGCGCGATGGCCCCGCCGTAGAGCAGGAATTTTTCCGTCAGGGTCGTTTTACCGGCGTCTGGGTGCGAAATAATCGCAAACGTTCTGCGCCGGGAGATTTCTTCTTTCAGGGATGCCATGTATGTTCCTCCAAATTCAGTTTGTTTTTGATTGAATCGTCAGCCGCTACATGGGTCGCCCTCCAAATCATTTCTTTATTTGTACACAACTGGTTTAGTTTATCACAGAGTCTGCCAGTTTACAAGCGTATCGGCGGAAAAATCACAGCAGAAGTGCCAGCAGCGCCTCCGGCGTCCGCGCCAGATAGTCCGCTCCGGCTGCCTCCAGCTCCTCCCGGCTGCCGTAGCCGTAGAGCACGCCGGCGGTTTTCACGCCTGCCGCGTGGCCGCCGTAAATGTCATATTCCCGGTCGCCGGACAAAATGGCGCGGGAGGGCTCCGTGCAGCCCGCCTCGCGCAGCGCGCGGCGCACGACATTGACCTTCTTCCCGGCCTCCGGATCACCGGCCAGGCCGCCGCACACGCCGTCAAAGTACCGCAGCAGATCAAAATGCGCCAGCACCTGCCGCGCCATGCTCTCGAGCTTGGACGTGGCGACGTACATCCGCTTCCCTGCCGCCCGCAGCGCCTGCAAACATTCCCGCACGCCGGGATACGGCTCGTTTTCCAGCCAGCCCGTCTCGCGGTAGTACGCGCGGAAGCGGTCGATAGCCGTCTGGACCTCCGCCTGCGGCAGATAGGCCGCGAACGACTCGACCAGCGGCGGGCCGACAAAGTATCGCAGCTCCCGCTCGCACAGTCCGGTGATCCCGAAGGATGCCAGCGCAGTCTCGGCCGCGTGCATGATCCCCGGCCCGGAATCGGTCAGCGTCCCGTCCAGATCAAACAACAAAACATCCCAGCCCATCGCGTCCTCCGTTATCCGAGCGCTGCGTATGCTTCATCCGAGACCGGCTCGCACCATTCGTTCCGGGTGTTCTCGCCGGGAACCTCAGCGGCGATGTGACTGAACCAGCTGTTCGCCTTCGCTCCGTGCCAGTGCTTGACCTCCGCCGGGATGGTGATAACCATGCCGGGCGTCAGGCTTGCGGCAGGCTTGCCCGCTTCCTGATACCAGCCCTCTCCGGCCGTGCAGATCAGCAGCTGTCCGCCGCCCCTGCTCGCGTGGTGGATGTGCCAGTTGTTCCGGCAGCCCGGCTCAAAGGACACATTGGCCAGAAACACAGGACAGGCCCCGGGCGCGGTCAGCGGCTTCAGATAGGACTGGCCGGTAAAATACTGCGCATATGCGTCGTTTGGCGCGCCGATTCCGAACGCATCCTGCTGTTCAAAGGCTTCTCTGCTGACAGTACTCATGATAATACTCCTATTACGCGCAATGGCTTCTGTCTGAATTTTATTTGTCTATCATACCGCACAGCCGATGATTCCGCAAGATGAAAAGCAGAGGCGCTAGCGCAGTTGGTAGGGGCGGACGACTCTGTCCGCCCGCAGAATATACCGATTTTGCGAAAATCTTCTGCGAAATTCGCAGCTTTCCAATGGGCCGATGTGTACCGGCAAGCGGCAGACCCACATCCGTAACGCTCCTACGTCGCGAACGGCTGTGACCGGCATCGGCCCCTACAACGAAAGATGGCAGTGCCTGCGCATTCGCCGAAGGACTTTTATAAATCGCATCTGCCTGCCGCCTGACCTCTCAGTCAGCTTCGCTGACAGCTCCCCTGAAAGGGGAGCCCCGAGCGCTTCTGTGGCAGTGCATCACAGAAAAACAGGGGCCGGCGGTTGCCGGCCCCTGCGGGATGCGTTTTTGTTTTACAGTCCGATCAGCCGTTCGTCGGCGTTGAAGCTTCGGTGGCGCGGATGGATTTGACGTATTTGGCGTTCAGGTATGCGCAGACCTCGTTGTACCAGATCTCGTACCATGCGCCGTCCTCCGTCTCCTCCGAGACGCCGGTGACAGCGACGACCGTGTCGGTCGGCATGGTCATGAGGACCTCGCTGTTGGTCGACGGAGCGGAACGGACATTCACATCGTTCGTCGTGGCCATGCTTTCGGCCTTCGGCGTGATGACAAGCTCCTGCACGTCGGCGGGCCACTTGGCCGTGTCGCGCTCCGGCGTGCCGCCGAGATGGTTGGAGGCGAAGATGGACGCGATGGTGCAGCTGCTCTTGGTGACAAGCATGGCGACCTGTCCGTTATAGCGCACGGAGCCGTTCCAGGTGTTGTCCTTCCAGTCGAGCGCGACCTCGTAGATCTGGCCGCCCACATCGACGGTATACTGATAATCCGCCGTCTTGCCGGTCTTTTTATAGTTGGCCTCGATCAGCACAGCGGACAATTCTGCCGCATCGATTTCGGGCAGCGTCACGGGATCGTCCTTGCCGTAGGTCACGACAGCGCTCGTGCTGGGCTGCGGCTCGGCGGCCTGCGGAACAGTAATCATGAACTGGCCGTTCGTGTCCTGCTCGTCAAACTGGAACATCAGCTCCTGCGCCCCGCCGCGCGGGACGAGCGTGAAGCCCTTGTCGCTGGTCGTGACGGTGTAGAGGCCGGACTCCTCATAGAACGTGCGGAACAGGCCGGAGAGCGTCTGTCCGTCGGGCAGCTTGCTGACGCCGCAGGTATACGGCGTGCCCGGCTGAATCGCGGCGAACATCGTATCGCGCAGCGACGCATCCGAGATCAGGTGCAGCGGCAGGAGCATATCGAGCGTGCCGGAATCGAGCGCGATCTCGCGGTGCTCGCCCATGAAGAAATACCATTGCTCGTTGGTGTTCTTCGGGTCCTTGACATACAGGCACCAGGTATCCTTGCCGCCGGACTCGTTCGGCTTCGTATAGACGCCGCAGTCGCCGTAGCTGTTGGTATAGGTCTCGGCGGTGACGCCGTCGTTATTCTTGGTGATGAGCTTACTCAGGGCACTCAGCTTTTTCTTTGTCGTGAACTGATATCCGCCGTAGGAGACAAAGTCCGACTCGTTGAGCTCGGCGGACAGGGGCAGATCGATGGTCGTGCCGGTGGAAAACGCTTTGGCCTGGATCACGGTGTCGCTGCCCTTGGAGCAGCCGCGCGCGACCAGCACAATGATGAGCACCAGCAGCACGAGCGCCGCGACCGCGATCAGCAGCGGCAGATTTCTGCGCAGCCAGATGCTTTGCTTTCTTCTTCTGTTCATAGCCGTACCTCCATGTTGTGTTCGGGGCTGCGAAGCGCGGGGATAGACTCCGCGCAGTATATTCATGATTATGATAGCACAGCTTTTTAAAAATAGCAATTCTTCATAAAAAAATAAGATTTGGCGATTTTCCTTGCGAAGCGCCGAGCAAACTGGTATGATGTCAGAAAAAGACTGACAGGAGGGTTCCGCCTTGCGCTTCAGATGTCTGGTCATGGATCATGACGACACCACGGTCAACAGCACCGCCACCATCCATTTCCCGTCGTTCCTCGCCTATTTAAAGCTTGTGCGCCCGGAAGCGTCATATACGCTGGAGGACTATTTCCGCAAAAACTTCGACCCCGGCATCATGGCGCTGTTTACCGGCGAGCTCGGCTTTTCGGAGGAAGAGCTCGAAGGCGAGTTCCGCTTCTGGCAGGACTGGGTGCGCACGCGCGTGCCGGACGCCTACCCCGGCATCCGCGAGATTCTGCGGTGGCACAAGGAGGCGGGCGGATACATCGCCGTCGTTTCGCACTCCATGCGCGGAAGCATCGAGCGCGACTACCGTGAAAATGGTCTGCCGGAGCCGGATATCATCTTCGGCTGGGAGCAGCCGCCCGAGCAGCGCAAGCCGCACACCTGGCCGCTGGACAGGATCATGGAGCGCTTCGGCCTCAAGCCGCAGGAGCTTCTCGTCGTCGACGATCTGAAGCCCGGCTATGACATGGCGCGCGCCGCAGGCGTTCCCTTTGCCGCCGCAGGCTGGGCGAACGACATCCCGGAGATCGAGCAGTTCATGCGGCAAAACTGCGATTTCTACTGCAAAACCGTCGCCGACCTCGACCGGCTTCTGGACGAATAAACGGCGCCGCCCGCGTTTTCAGAACGCGGGCGGCCGGTTTTTACAGTCTCTGATTTTTTGCCAGCTGGCGGTTTTTGTAGGCGGGGTCGCCGGTGACCTCGCGGAGGATGGTGATCTCGGGCGGCGCTGCAAGCGCGGGCGCGTCTTCCGGCAGCGCGGCGCGCATGATGGCCCGGTCCTGCGAAAACGGATACACGTCGATCTCGAACCGGCAGCCGTGATAGACGAAGCGGTACTTCGTCTTGTGGACGGTGTGCAGGCTCGTGTCGCCCTCCATGAGATAGCGGATGTACTCCTTTTCGGAGATTGGCTTCTCCGTCTCCCACTGGCCGGAGCCGGTCGTGCGCTTTTCCGTATAGAAATAGAGGTAGTCCCCGCCGTTTTTCTGCTGGCGGACGCGGCGGACGATGTTGGGGTTGGCGCGGGTGAGATAGGTCTGCATCATGTCGATGCTGGCGGCGTGATACGTCTGCTCAAGCGTCTGGAGCGTGGGCAGCGCGATGAGGTATTTGTGCCAGACCTCCTGCTGCGTGGGGCGGCCGAGCGCCTCATAGACGGCGCGCAGGCCGCGCGCGATCTTGTCCTCAAAGTCGACGGAGTTGTCGATCACGCGCAGATTCGGGTGCGCACGCCATGCGCGCAGCGTCAGATCGTCCTTTTCCCGTGCGAGCTCCAGCGGCTCATAGCGCGCCTCATTGCCAAAATTGTAGGCAAACTCCGCGCCCTTGGCGCAGGAGACAAGGTGCAGAACCGCGTCATAATGGGAAAGCGCCTGCTGCTCGGTCAGGCCGAAGCGTGCGAGCACCTGGCGGAACTCTTCATCGGAGATATAGGCCTTATCGTCGAAGAGCGCACGGTCGTACAGCACGATGACATGCTCCTCCGGCACCATCTGCGCCGCCTTAAGCGCGAGCTGCTCCTTGTGCAGCTGGTCGGAGACGACAAAATCCTGAAAGTCCAGCATGGACACACAGCCGCCGAAGGGCTTGATGCCGAACCCGGAAATGAGCTCTGTCGCGGTTTCGGGGATGGTAATGACCTTCCAGCCCTCGTCCTGCTTGAATTCCTTGAGAATGCGGCTGATGAGCGTCGTCTTGCCCGCGGCAGGCCCGCCGGTCAGCACGATGCGCGTGATCTGTTTTGCCAAAAGGACCGCTCCTTTTTCTGTCGGGGAACCTCTGCTCCAATGCCCTTCGGCCTTCGCCGGAGCTTCCCTCTCATTTTCTTTATAATTCAATACTAGCATCCATCTGCGGCAAAAGCAAGAAAAAGTATTTAAATTCATGGTTTATTCAAGCAAAACAGGAAACGGTGTGCCATAATATATCAATCATTCAGAACAGAATCAGAAGGGTGGCTCGGGTATGCAGGATTTTGTGGTGTTCGATCATGTCTGCAAGACCTATCAGATGGGCGACGTGCGCATCGACGCGCTGAAGGACGCCTCGTTTACGATCGCGGAGGGCGAAATCTGCGTGATTGTCGGGCAGTCCGGCGCGGGCAAGACGACGCTTTTAAACATTCTCGGCGGCATGGACCGGCTCTCCTCCGGCCATGTGCTGCTGGCGGGCGAGGACATCGCGGGCTACGACCGCCGGCGCCTGACGACCTACCGCCGGCACGAGGTCGGCTTTGTCTTTCAGTTTTATAATCTGCTGCCCAATATGACGGCGCTGGAAAATGTGCAGATCGCAAGTCAGCTGTGCAAGGATCCAATCCCTGCGGACGAGGTTCTGCGGCAGGTCGGTCTCGGCGAACGCATGCAGAATTTCCCCGCCCAGCTCTCCGGCGGCGAGCAGCAGCGCGTGGCTATCGCGCGGGCGCTGGCCAAAAAACCGCGGCTTTTGCTGTGCGACGAGCCGACCGGCGCGCTCGACTACCAGACCGGCAAGCAGATTCTCGCGCTTTTACAGCGGCAGAGCCGGGAAAACGGCATGACCGTCGTCATCATCACACACAATTCCGCCCTGACCGCCATGGCCGACCGCGTCATCCGCGTCAAGAGCGGGCAGATCACCGGCGTGCGGTGCAGCGAAGCGCCCGTACCGGTGGAAAGCATCGAATGGTGACGGGCATGCTGAAGCTGACATTGCGCCAGATTCGCGGCAGTCTCACCCGGTTTCTGGCGATCACGGCGATTGTCGCGCTGGGCGTGGGCTTTTTCTGCGGCCTGCGGCTGACGAAGACCGCGATGGTACATACGCTGGACGACTATGCCGGGACGCACCGGATGTACGATTTCCGCCTCGTCAGCACCATCGGCTTTGACGAGACGGACGCAGAGTCCCTCGCCGCCGATGCACGTGTGGAGGCCTGCGAGGGAGAAAAGAGCGCGGACGCGCTGGCTTCCGTCGCGGGCGGCGCGGCGAAGCCGTGCAGGTTTTTGTCCCTGCCCGCGCAGATCGACCTGCCGGGGCTCAAATGCGGCAGGCTGCCGCAGACGGCGGACGAATGTCTGGCCGACGGGCTGCTGTATTCCGAGAAGGATCTCGGCAGGACGGTCGTTCTGACGGAGGAAAACAGCGAAGACACGCTGGACAGCTTTGCCCGGCGGGAATTCACCATCACCGGCATTGCAAAGAGCGTTCTGTACATCAATTACGAGCGCGGCGGCACCTCCATCGGCAGCGGAACGCTCTCGTCGTTCGTATATCTGCTGCCGGAGGCGTTTGCACTGGACTACGATACGGAGCTTTATCTGCGTCTGGCCGGGCCGCGGGGCGAGGTCTATTCCGACGAGTATACCGCCTGCATCGACGCCGCGGAGCCCTGGGTCACGCAGCTGGCAGAAAGCGCTGCTCAGGCGCGCAGCGGCAGGCTCCATGACGAGGCCGCGCAGACGCTTGCCGACGCGCGCGAAACGCTCGACGAAAAGCAGAAGGAGCTTTCCGACGCCCGGCAGCAGCTTTCCGACGCCGAGCAGGAGCTGGAAGACGCCAAACAGGCATATCAGGACGGCGAAAAAAAGCTGGAAGACGCGAAGCGCGAGACGCAGGCGGAGCTGGCGGACGCCTGGCAGAAGCTCACCGACGGACAGAAAACGCTGGAGGAAAACGAGCAGAAGCTTGCGGACGCGCGGACAGAGCTGGAGGACGGCGAAAAAAAGCTGGCCGACGGCCAGGCGGAATATGAAACAAACAGCGCCGAGTTTGAAAAGGCGAAAAGCAGCGCGTGGAGCGAGCTGAACGCCGCCTCCGCACAGCTTGAGCAGGCGCAGGCCCAGCTTACGGCCAGCCAGACGCAGCTGGACGCGCAGCGTACAGCGCTGGATGCACAGCAGGCGCAGCTGAACGAGGCGCTCGCCGCCGGGCTCATCTCGCAGGAGGCCGCCGACGCGCAGCAGGCGCAGCTGGACGCTGCCTTTGCGCAGCTCAAACAGGCACAGGCGCAGCTGGACGAGGGAAAGAAATCGCTTGAAAGCGGACGCGCGGAGCTTGCTGCCGCCGGGGCCGCCGCAAGCCAGTCGATCCGCGAGAACCAGAAAAAGCTGGACGAGGCAAAGGCCACTTTGGAGGAAAAGCAGCAGGAGCTGGAAGACGCCAGGCAGCAGCTCGAAGACGGTGAAAAGGAGCTGGCCGGCGCGAAGCAGGAGCTGGAAGACGGCTGGGCAGACTATTACGCGGGCAGAGCCGAGGCTGAAAAACGGATCGCAGACGCCGGGCAGGAGCTGGCGGACGCGAAGCAGCAGATCGCCGACGGTGAGCAGCAGCTTTCCGATGCGAAGCGGGAGCTTGCCGACGGCGAACAGAAGCTTGCCGACGCCGAGCAGGAATACCGGGACGGCGAAGACGAGCTGGCAAAGCTTGAGGATGCGGACGTGTTCGTACTGGATCGCGGCAGCAACGTCGGCTACGCCTGCTTTGAGAGCGATTCCGACATTGTGCGCGGCGTGTCGCGGGTGTTCCCGCTGTTTTTCTTCGCCGTGGCCGCGCTGGTCTGCATCACGACCATGACCCGCATGGTCGACGAGCAGCGGACGCAGGCAGGCGTTCTGAAAGCGCTTGGATATTCCAACGGCACGATTTTGTCGCAGTACTTCCTCTATGCCGGGACCGCCTCGGTTCTCGGCTGTGTGCTCGGCATCGCGGCGGGCTCGTATTTCCTGCCGAAGATGATCTGGCACGCCTATAATATCATGTACGGCTTTACCGACATTCTATATGCCTTTGACTGGCCGCTCGCGCTCGTTTCGTCCGGCGCATATCTGCTGTGCGCGCTCGGCACGACCTGGTACGTCGTGCACGCCGAGCTGCGGCAGCCCGCGGCGGAGCTCATCCGCCCCAAGGCGCCGAAGGCCGGAAAGCGCATCCTGCTCGAGCGGCTCCCGCTTATCTGGAACCGGCTGCCGTTTCTGCACAAGGTCTCCATCCGGAACATCCTGCGCTTTAAAAAGCGCATGGTCATGATGATGATCGGCATCGGCGGCTGCACGGCCCTGCTCATCACGGGCTTCGGCATTCAGGACTCCATCAGCAGCGTCGTCGATTACCAGTATGACGAGATCACCCGCTACGATGCCTCCGTGACCTTCCGGCACGCGCTGGACAGCGATGAACAGGAAGCGTTTCTTTCCGTCTGTGACGAAAGCGGTGCAGACGGCTGCCTGTTCGTCGCGGAAAAGAGTCTGGACGCCCTCTCCGGCGGCACGGTCAAGACGACGAACGTCGTCTGCCCGGAAGCGGGCAGCGTGGACGGCTTCATCGACCTGCACACGCAGGAAAAAGCGCCGGTCGCCTATCCGCAGGACGGCGGCTGCATCATCAGCCGGGGACTTGCGCAGGCGCTGCATCTGTCGGCGGGCGGCACCATCACCTTGCAGACGGGAGATATGCGCCGGACGGAGCTGACCGTCGAGGCCGTGTTTGAAAACTATGTTTATAATTACGTCTATCTGACGCAGACTACCTGGCGGGACGTCTTCGGCGAAGCGCCCGGATACGAGGCCGCATGGCTCACCTACCGGACAGACGGGGACGCGCAGGCGGCCTCCGCAGCGCTGGCGGGCGCGGAAAACGCCGTGGCCGTCACGCTCAGCCAGGAGTTCCGCAGCCGCGTGGCGACGATGATGCAGAGTCTGCGGTACATTGTGCTGGTCGTCGTGGTGGGCGCGGCGGCGCTGGCGTTCATCGTGCTGTATAACCTCACGAACATCAACATCACCGAACGCGAACGCGAGATTGCGACCATCAAGGTGCTTGGCTTCTACGACGGCGAGACAAACCGCTACGTCTTCCGCGAGAACATCATCCTGACCGTCCTCGGCGCGCTTGTAGGGCTTCCGATGGGAAAGCTGCTGCATGCGTATGTCATGGGGCAGATCAAAATCGACCTCATGTGCTTCGACGTGCGCGTCGCGCCGCTGAGCTATCTCATTTCGGCTGCGCTGACGCTGGTGTTCGGTCTGCTCGTCAATCTCGTGCTGCGGCGGAAAATCCGCGCAGTCGACATGTCTCAGGCGCTCAAATCCATCGAATAACAGAAAGAAGAAAAGAACCAGTCCATGAAGAAATTGCTTGTTTACCTGCGGCCATACCGTCTGCAGGCCATCCTGGCCCCGTGCTTTAAGCTGCTCGAGGCCGCGTTTGAGCTGCTTGTGCCGCTCATCATGGCAGATATCATCGACGTCGGCATTTCGTCCGGCGATACGGCGTATATCCTGAAAAAATGCCTCGTGCTGGCCGGGCTCGGCCTGTGCGGCTTTGCCAGCGCCACGTGCGCGCAGTATTTTTCCGCCAAGGCCGCGACCGGCGCGACGGGCCGCCTGCGCCATGCGCTCTTTGCGCATATCCAGTCGCTGTCCTACGCCGAGCTTGACCGGCTCGGCACGGCCACGCTCGTCACGCGCATGACGAGCGACATGAACCAGGTGCAGACGGGCCTCAACCTGACGCTCCGGCTGCTGCTGCGCTCGCCTATCGTGGTTTTCGGCGCAATGATTATGGCCTTTACCATCGACACAAGGTCGGCGCTCATCTTCGCCGTGGCGATCCCGGCGCTCTTCGCCGTCGTGTTTGCCATCATGCTCAGCTGCATCCCGCTCTACCGGCGCGTGCAGACCCGGCTCGACGGCGTGACCGGCGCGGCGCAGGAAAATCTGTCCGGCGTGCGCGTCATCCGCGCCTTTACCCGCGAGCAGACGGAGACGGAGAGCTTTGCAGAGAAGACCGGGCGCCTGTTTTCCGCACAGCAGTTCGTCGGAAGGCTCTCGGCGCTGCTCAATCCCCTGACGTATGTCATCATCAATCTGGCCATCGTGGCGATTTTGCGTGTGGGCGGCGTCCGGGTCAACGAGGGTGCCATCACGCAGGGCCAGCTCATCGCGCTCTATAACTACATGTCGCAGATCCTGGTCGAGCTCATCAAGTTCGCCAATCTGATCCTGAACATCACAAAATCCGCCGCCTGCGCGGGCCGTATCTCGCAGGTGCTGGATACGAAGTCCAGCATGGCAGACGGTGCGGGCACGCTGCCGGACGGCGCGGGCGCGCCGGAGCTGGAATTCCGCCACGTCAGCTTCCGCTATCCGCAGGCGGGCGCGGATGCGCTGACCGACATCAGCCTCTGCGCCGCGCCGGGCGAGACGATCGGCGTCATCGGCGGTACGGGTTCCGGCAAGTCAACGCTTGCAAATCTGATCCCCCGCTTCTATGACGCGACGGAGGGCTGCGTCCTTGTGCGGGGCGAAGACGTGAAATCGCTTCAATTGCAGGCGCTTCGGACGTGCATCGGCGTCGTGCCGCAGAAGGCGCTGCTCTTCTCCGGCACCATCCGGGAAAACCTCCGCTGGGGCAATGCGGACGCATCCGACGAGGCCCTCTGGGACGCGCTGCGCGCAGCGCAGGCCGACGGGGTCGTGCGGGATAAGACCGGACAGCTGGACGCGCCGGTCGAGCCCGGCGGGCGCAATTTCTCCGGCGGTCAGCGCCAGCGGCTGACCATCGCCCGCGCGCTCGTGCGCAGACCTGAAATTCTCATTCTGGACGACAGCGCCTCCGCGCTGGACTTCGCGACGGATGCGGCGCTGCGCAAGGCGCTGTCAAAGCTGCCGTGGAGGCCCACGGTCGTGCTGATTTCGCAGCGCGTATCGTCCATCCGGCACGCGGACAGGATCCTCGTGCTTGACGACGGCCGCAGGGCCGGGCTCGGAACGCACGCGGAGCTGGTGAGCACCTGCCCGGTCTATCAGGAGATCTGCCGGTCGCAGGAGAAGGGGGAGGCGAGCGCATCATGAAGCATACATCCTCCTGGGCGCTGCGGCGCGTTTTAAAGAGCCTCGGGCGGTATCTGCCGCTGCTGCTTGTGTCCTTGCTGCTGGCCGCGGCCAGCGTGGCGGGCACGCTCTATATCCCCATTCTGGTCGGCGACGCGATCGACCGGATTGTCGGCCCCGGACAGGTCGATTTTGCCGCCGTTGGCACTCTGGCCGTCAAAATCGCGGTGCTTGCCGGGCTGACGGCAATTTTGCAGTGGGTCATGACGGCCATTCACAACCGCGTCTGCTTCTGCGTGACGCGCGACGTGCGCCGGCAGGCGTTTTCCCACTTGCAGCGGCTTCCCCTTTCGTATCTGGACAGCCACCCCTCCGGCGATACGCTCAGCCGCATGATCGCCGACGTCGACCAGTTTGCCGACGGCCTGCTCATGGGCTTCACGCAGCTGTTTACCGGCGTTCTGACCATCGTGGGGACGCTCGGCTTCATGCTCTCGATCAGCTGGAAGATCACGCTCGTGGTCGTGCTGCTGACGCCGCTTTCGCTGCTGGTGGCAAAATTCATCGCGGGGCATACCTATTCCATGTTCCAGCTGCAGTCCAGGGCGCGCGGCGAGCAGACCGCCCTGATTGGCGAACAGCTGAACGGCCAGCGCGTCGTGCAGGCGTTCTCGCATGAGGCCGAGAGCCTGCGCCAGTTTGACGAGATCAACGACCGCCTGACGGCCCATACCATGCGCGCGACCTTCTTCTCGTCCATGACGAACCCGTCCACGCGCATCATCTATAACATCATCTATGCCTGCGTCGGCTTTACCGGCGCGCTCAGCGCCGTGGCGGGCGCGATCACGGTCGGCGGACTGTCCTGCTTCCTCAGCTACGCGAACCAGTACGCCAAGCCCTTCAACGAGATTACCGGCGTCATCACGGAGCTTCAGAACGCGCTGGCCTGCGCCGCGCGGGTCTTTGCGCTCATCGACGAGCCTGCCGAAACGCCGGACGCGGCGGATGCGAAGACGCTTGAGGCCGTCTCCGGCAGTGTGGAGCTGCAGAACGTCGCGTTCTCCTACACGCCGGAGCAGCATCTGATCGAAGATCTGAACCTCTCCGTAAAGCCCGGCCAGCGCATCGCCATCGTCGGCCCGACGGGCTGCGGCAAAACGACGCTCATCAACCTGCTCATGCGCTTTTACGACGTGAAGGACGGCTCTATTTCCGTCGACGGGAGCGAAATCCGCTCCGTCACGCGCGAGAGCCTGCGCCGCCAGTACGGCATGGTCCTGCAGGATACGTGGCTCAAGACCGCCTCCGTGCGCGAGAATATCCGCCTTGCCAAGCCCGACGCGACCGATGCCGAGGTCGCGGCCGCCGCGCGCATGGCGCACGCGGATTCATTCATCCGCCGTCTGCCGGAGGGATACGACACGGTGCTGTCCGACACGGGCGGCGCGCTGTCCGCCGGGCAGCGGCAGCTGCTGTGCATCGCGCGCGTCATGCTCTGCCTGCCGCCCATGCTCATCCTCGACGAGGCCACCAGCTCCATCGACACCCGCACCGAGGCGCACATCCAGCAGGCATTCGACACCATGATGCAGGGCCGGACGAGCTTCGTCGTCGCCCACCGCCTGTCCACCATCCGCGAAGCGGACGTCATTCTCGTCATGAAGGACGGCCATATCATCGAGCAGGGCCGCCATGAAGCCCTGCTTGCAAAAAACGGCTTCTACGCAAAGCTGTACCACAGCCAGTTTGAGGGGTAACGCCCACATAGCCTCCCCTTGCCGCGCCCCGCGCGGTAAGGGGAGGTGGCATTTTCAAAGAAAATGACGGAGGGGATCTGCTGCAAGGTTCAGAGTGCTCCAAAATTTGTGACGTTCGAATCCCCTCAGTCAGCTTCGCTGACAGCGTCCCTACCCCTTTTGGCCCTACAGGCCATTTCCCCCTGACAGGGGGAATCGACCCCTTGAGTCCAAGGGGAGCCTTGGGCACGCTGCATATCGGGCTGTGATGTAAAAATCCGCCGGGACCGAACGTGGTTCCGGCGGATTTTTCAGACTTTTTGAGGCACCTGCTGCGCCGTGTGCAGGCGGCGGCAGCAGCGGATGAAATAGAGGATCTCCGCCGCGGCGGTGATTGTCCATGAGAACACGTAGAGCAGATACAAAGACGGGATGGTGTGAAAATGCGCGAAGATCGTATAGACCCAGATCACGCGGAACACGCATGAGCCCATGATCACAATCACCGTCGGCACAAAGCTGCGGCCAATGCCGCGGCAGGCGGCGATGGTGCAGTCCATGAAGGCGCTGACGCAGTAGGAGAAGCACATGATCCGCATCCGCTCCATGCCTGCAGCGACAACGTCCGCGTCGTTCGTGAAGATATACAGAAACGGCTCGCCGCACAGCAGAAACGCCACGCCCAGCACCGCCGCGATCGCGAACGAATAGCCGAGGCTGATATAATAGCTCTTCATCATCCGGTCCTTTTTCCCCGCGCCCCAGTTCTGGCCCATGAAGGTCGAACAGGCGGTATAGAACGCGGCCATGACATTATAGATCACGTTGTCCACGTTGACTGCAGCGGAGTTGCCGGAAACGACGGTCGAGTCAAACGAGTTGATGCCGACCTGAATGAACAGATTCGCGACGGCAAAGATCATATGCTGGATGCCCGCCGGGATGCCGAGGCCGAGGATACGCCCGGCCTCGCCGCCGTGCAGCCGCAGAAGCTTCCTCTCTACACGGCAGCTGTCCGTCAGATGCGTCATGTGCAGCAGGACGAGGACTGCCGACAGGTACTGCGAAATGATGCTCGCCAGCGCCACGCCGTCGGCGGCCATCTTGCAGACGATGACGAAGAACAGGTTCAAAATCACGTTCAGAATGCCAGCCGCCGTCAGATAGGCCAGAGGCCGCTTTGTGTCGCCGCTGGCGCTCAGGACAGCGTTGCCGAAGTTGAAAATGCCGAGTGCCGGCATGCCGAGCGCATAGATGCGGAAATAGAGCACCGCGCCGGGCAGCAGATCGTCCTTCGTTTTCAGCAGCTCCAGCATCGGTGCAGCCAGGAAAAAGCACAGGCCGGCGATCACGATACCGGACAGCGTACACAAAATCAGCGCCGTGTGGACGCAGTTGCGCGTGTCCTCTTCCTGCCGCGCGCCGAGATACTGCGCCACGCGGACATTGACGCCGTTGGAAAGACCGATCAAAAAGCCCGTAAACAGCGTGACGAGCGTCGACGTCGAGCCGACGGAGCCCAGCGCCGTCGCGCTGGAGAATTTACCGACGACGGCCACGTCCGCCATGTTGAACAGCACCTGCAGAAGCTGCGAGAAGATCAGCGGAACGCTGAACAGCAGAATGTTTTTATACAGCGGCCCTTCAGTCATCTGGATGCCGCCCGCGCGGGCGGAAAGCGATCTTGCCATAACGACAGTTCCTCTTTTTCGTATCATTTGCCGCAAAAGCTTCCCTATTATAGAGCCTTTCCCCCCGCGCGTCAAGCGGAAAAAAGGACTCCCGGACACGCCGCAGCGTGTCCGGGACAGGGCTTATTTTTCTGCCCGGATGAGGTTCTGATAGAACCGCACTGCGCCGGGCAGGCAGTTATATTCAATATTCTCGTTCAGGCCGTGCATGCCCTTCATCTGCTCCGGGCCGTAGATCACGGGCGCAAACCGGATGCAGCTTTTGCAGACAGGCTGATAGAACTGCGCGTCGGTCGCGCCGGTCATGACGTATGGGCTTGCGGCAAGACCCGGGAAGGTTTCACTGATGACGCGCGTGAAGAGCGTGAACGCCTCGCCGTGGATATCGACAGGCGGGGTAAAGTCGTTCGAATGGAGCACCTCGGTCGAAAGCCCGTGCTTTTCGGCAAGCTTCCGGATAATTGCAAGACTTTCCTGTTCCCCCTGGTGCGGGATAAAGCGCATGTTGGCCCCCAGCGTCGCCTCCTGCGGGATGACGTTATATGCGTCGGAGCCGGACTGCGTGGTAAATGCGATGGTGGTCTTCAGCATCGCGCCTGCCTGCGCGCTGACGGCGGGGAGAACGGCCTTCAGAAGCGGAGAAAACAGCCACAGATTGCCCAGCAGCAGCCGCAATCCGAACGACGACGCATACCCCGACAGCGTCCGGAACATGGCCGCGACCTCCGGCAGGAGCTTCTTTTTGAAGGGGCTGTGCGTCTCGGCCTCGTTTACAAACGCGGCAAGCCGCGCGATGGGCGTGTGCTTTCCCGGCGCGCTGGCATGGCCGCCGGTGGACTTCGCCGTAAATTTCACGTCGGCCTTTCCCTTTTCAAACACGCCGACCATGGCAAAGTTGCCGGGGATGCCGCCGATGGGCTCGGAGATAATGCCGCCGCCCTCGTCGCAGAGCAGAAACAGCTCCACGCCGCGGCGCTGCAGCTCCTTAACCAGCTTCGGCGCGCCGTCGCCCGCCCATTCCTCCGTGCAGGACGAGGCCAGATACACATCCGTGGGCGGCGTAAAGTCCTCGGCCAGCAGCTGCTCGACCGCTTCAAAAAACGCCATGACGGAGCACTTCGTATCCGAAGCGCCGCGCCCCCAGACCTTGCCGTCCGCGATATCGCCGGAGAACGGCGCATGGAGCCACTCGCCCTCCGCAGGAACAACGTCCTGATGGCTCATGAGCAGAATCGGCTTTTCCGAAGACCGGCCCTTCCAGTAAAAAAGCAGATTGCCGTCGATTTCGGTCTTTTCCAGCTTCGAGAAGACCAGCGGGAACAGCTCCGCCAGCGTTTTGTGAAACGCGCGGAATTTCTCCGGATCGTCGCCGCCCGCGTGGGAGGTCGTGTCGATCTGAATCATTCTGGACAGCTTTTCTGCCAGCCGCAGCGCTTCCTGTTCGTTCTCCTGCGGTCTGTAATCCGACGTCTTTTTCGGGCTGAGCAGCGTCCGGACGACCGCAATGAGCACCAGCAGCACCAGCACGCCCGGGATCAGCAGCAGATATCTCATGCCTGCGCCTCCTTGCCGGTCTTTTTCTTTTTATAGATCGTATACGCAATGCCGATTGCAAGCGCGCCGGAGGGGATGATCATAAAGCTGGTGGACGAAATGAGCCCCGGCACGAGCGTGAACAGCACGCTCATCACAGCCAGCGGCGCGATGGCCACGACGATATTCTTCCGGTAATACTGATACGCCATCGCGCCGAAGAGCGCCGGGACGACGTTTGCGAACGCAGGCTGCAGCGCGGGGCTCTGCAGAACCGGCTGCAGCGGCTGCAGGGCCAGTACCCCGAGCGCCAGAATGACGATCGTCACAAGCGACGATGTGGCAATGGAGAGCGTGGAGACGATCTCGTTTTCCGCCGTACCGGTCTTGACACCCGCCAGGTCGCGGGCGTTCACCGCGCAGGGGATCTTCATGTTGATGAGATTGCCGGTGATGAACGCAAGATAGCCGCCGCCCGCGCCAAGCATCGGCGTGTAGATCAGAAATTCCGCAACGCTGCTGACTGTCCACACGAGGCCGACGGACAAAAAGCCCCTCGCCGTCGCGCCGAGGTCGGGATACGCGCCGAGCAGCCCGCCGATAACGAACGGCGCGCCGAGCAGCAGCACGACGGTCAGAATACTCAATACGCGGCCGAGCACATGCGTCTGTTTGCTGTACTGCGCCCAGAGGGCGTCCTTCTGTTTCTGTTCCATGTATCCGCCCTCCTTACAGCAGTCCGACCAGCACGGCAGCCGCCATGCCCGCGAGCATGCTGCCCGCGATTGAGAAATTTTCAACCCATGTGATATGCTTTTTCTCCGCCAGATATACAAACAGCGCCATCACGCCCGCCGACACCGCCGCGACCAGCAGCGGCGTCCAGTCGCCGGAGAAGGTGAACAGGCCGTTCGAGGAAATAAAGCCGCCGAGATAGCTGCCGATGTACGCGCTGACAAGGCCGATGAACATCGCCGTCATGGCAAGATCGCCGAAGCCCGCCGCGCCCTTGCCGCTGCCGGAGCCGGACGAGAGCTTTTTCGTGTAGCGCTTGTTGAAGAAGATGGACAGGACGATGCCCCAGATGATGCAAAGACTCATGAGAAGGGCGATGGTCGCAAAGCCCTGCGGAGTCATTTCGGCGGCGGACAGGCTCTTCATACCGGCCTGCTCGGCCGCCGCCTGCGCCACCTGCGTCTCATAGTGAAGCGCGCCGATGACGGACAATCTCAGCCACGGCCACGGCGTGCCGAGACTGCCGGACAGGGCGATAACACCCAGCAGAATACCGACGCTCGGCAGGGCCGAAAACGTCGCGCTGGAGACGACCACGCGCTTTAATTTGACCGGATCCATGCCGAGCACAAGCCCGGCTTTCCATGCGCGGACAAGGAACACGATGCAGATGAGCGCGACAAACGCGACAATGCCGCCGCAGATGGCGTACATTGCCGGGCTGTTAAGCTGCGATAAAATAGACATAGGCACACTCCTCCCTTTTTCTGTGACCAGTATAGCACGCTTCCGCGCGAAAGCCTAGCCGGTTTCAAAAAACACATTACGCTTCGTTTTGTGCTGTACCCAGATACTCTTCTTTGGTAATCATCATGTGGAGAAAACCATTTTCCACGCCCAAGTCCCTGAAGCCTGCTTTGCGGTGGGTTTCCCATGCGGCATGTTCGTTCCGTGCGGCCTCGAAGTCGTTATGGATTCTGGAAATACCGCAGACGCGGAAAGCGTGATCCAGCATCAGTCTCAGCGCAGGAACGGCATAGCCCTTGCCGCGGAAGGGAGCGTACATCACGATTCCCATATCCCACCAGTCCCTTTCGGGGGTATAGTGGAAGCACACATCACCGATCCATGCACCATCCAGGCTGCGTTTGATATAAGCATAGAAGCGATCCGGCTCATTTCCAATCCATCTATCGTACCAATCGGCAAGAGCCTCGTCCGGGCAGTCGATGCAGCCGGTGTCCCGATGGTATCCCGCATAGTCAACATCCCAGCCTGCGTTGTAGGACATTGTTTCCGGATCAGACGTCATCTGTTGATAAAACCATAGCTCTTCCAGCCTGGGAATGTATAGTTCCAGTTTTTCCATATAGTTTACTCCTTGCTCTTCGTTCCAATCTGCTTGTCCCGCTGTCATTTTGAGCACAATCGTATCATAGCATAAATCAGTCTGTTTTTGAATGGCATTGTATTGCTGCTCATATATTTTCGTACCAACTGCCTCCATGTTTTTCTGTTTTTATATATTCGAACAAATTTTCTAATAACGCTTGCATTCTTTCCTCGCCGGGTGGTATGATAGGAGCAGAACATGACAGGAGGCGGAGCAGGTGTATCTGGCAATCGATTTGAAATCCTTTTATGCGTCGGTGGAATGTGCGGCGCGGGGGCTGGACCCACTGAAAACGAATCTTGTTGTGGCGGACGCGGCGCGGACGGAAAAGACGATCTGTCTGGCCGTCTCGCCGTCTCTGAAGGCATACGGCATCGCGGGCCGGGCACGGCTGTTCGAGGTGGTGCAGCGCGTCGAACAGGTGAACGCCGTGCGGCGGCAGCACGCGCCGGGACGGCAGCTGCGCGGGCAGAGCGACAATGCGGACGCGCTTGCGACGCACCCGGAGCTGGCGCTCTCCTTCATCACCGCGCCGCCGCAGATGGCAAAATACATGCAGGTCTCTGCGAAGATCTATCAGATCTACCTCAAATATTTCGCACCGGAGGACATTCACGTCTACTCCATCGACGAGGTCTTCATCGACGCCGCGCCGTATCTGCGCACCTACGGCCAGACCCCGCAGGAGCTGGCGCGGACGGTCATTCTGGACGTGCTGCGCACGACCGGCATCACCGCGACCGCCGGCATCGGCACAAACCTGTATCTGGCAAAGGTCGCCATGGACATCGGGGCCAAGCATGTGGAGCCGGACGAACACGGTGTGCGCATCGCCTGCCTCACCGAGCGCAGCTACCGCGAAACGCTCTGGACGCACAGGCCGCTGACGGATTTCTGGCGTGTCGGACGCGGAATTGCACAAAAGCTCGAGGCAAAAGGGCTGTTCACGATGGGCGATGTCGCCCGCTGCTCGCTTGGGAAGCCGGACGAATTTTACAATGAGGAACTGCTGTACCGGATGTTCGGCGTGAACGCAGAGCTGCTGATCGACCACGCATGGGGCTCAGAGCCGTGTACGCTCGCGGATATCAAGGCATACCGGCCGCAGGCGCACAGCATCAGCTCCGGGCAGGTGCTGCAATGCCCGTATGCGTTTGAAAAGGCCCGGCTCGTTGCGCGCGAGATGGCGGACGCGCTGGCGCTGGAGCTGACGCGGCAGGGGCTTGTGACCGGTCAGCTCGTCCTGACCGTCGGCTATGACCGTGAAAGCCTGACAGATCCCGCCTGCCCGCCGTACCGGGGCCCGGTCACGACCGACCGTTACGGGCGGTGCGTCCCGAAGGCCGCGCACGGGTCTGAGAATCTTCAGACGCCGACCGCGTCGTCCAGAGAAATTCTGGAGGCGCTGACGGCGCTGTTTGACCGGATCGTGGACCGTGGGCTGCTTGTGCGGCGGATGTATGTCGTGGCGAACCGCGTGCAGCGGGAGCAGGACGCGCAGCCGGAGCCGGAATACGTTCAGCTCAACCTGTTCGCCGACGAGCCGGCCCTTGCCGCCCGGCGCGAGGCCGAGCAGGCCGCGCGCGAGCGCGAACGGTGCATGCAGAGCGCGCTGCTGTCCATCCGCGAAAAATACGGGAAGAACGCCATCCTGAAGGGCATGAGCCTCCGCGACGGCGCGACCGCCCGCCAGCGAAACGAACAGATCGGTGGGCATAAGGCATAGAAAAAGCAGCCCCCGGCAGGGGGCTGCGACAAAACTGAATGAGATTTTGCCGGTTTGCAGGCTGGCCATGCCTCCGGCGGCCCATTCTTTTCCGCCTTGCCGGAAAAGAATGGGGAGAAAAGGGGCGCTTGGTTACGTTTGGTGCATCCTGCAAGTACGATTCAGGCAAGCACCTGATTGATAGCCGCTGCGAACGCCCACCCTCACCCTACGGGCACTATGGTACGCGCCGCCTGTTACGGTACACCGAATTTATAAGCAGTTGCGATTTCATATTTGCGGTAAAAACGCTTTAAAATTTGCTGGGCAGTACGGATTTGCCGCAGCCCCAAAGCCTCCCCTTGTCGTGCCCTGCACGATAAGGGGAGGCGGCATTTGCGAAGCAAATGACGGAGGGGATTTGCCGCAAATTTCAGAGTGCGCCGAAATTTGTGAGGTTCGAATCCCCTCAGGCGCTGCGCTTATTTTACCGCCCGGACGAACGCGGCCTTGTCTCCGGCCTTGAAGAATGCGCTTCCGGCGACGAGGACGTTGGCACCGGCAGCGGTGCAGACCTTTGCGGTCTGTGCGTTGACGCCGCCGTCGACCTCCAGCTCGCAGCCGGGATTCTGTTCGTCAATATACGCGCGGATGGCCTGCACCTTGGGCATCATATCGGCCATGAAGCTCTGGCCGCCGAAGCCCGGCTCGACCGTCATGACCAGAATCAGATCGACAAGGCCGATAAACGGCAGCACGGCCTCCGCCGGCGTTTTGGGCTTGACGCAGATCGCGGGCTTTTTGCCGCAGGCGCGGATGATGCGGAGGGCCTCAAGCGTGTTTTCCTGCGTGTCGGCCTCAACGTGGACGGTCACGATGTCCGCGCCGGCCTGGCAGAAGCGCTCGGCATAGCGCACGGGCCGGTCGATCATCAGATGCACGTCGAGCGTCAGGTCCGTCACCTTGCGGATGCAGGATAAAACGGGCAGGCCGATCGAAATATTGGGAACAAACAGGCCGTCCATAACGTCAATATGTACATACTCGGCGCCCGCCTGCTTGATCGTATCGATCTCACGCTCCAGATTTGCAAAATCTGCCGCCAGAATCGAGGGGGATACACGGATCATAGGAAATGCCTCCAATACATAAAATAAAGCCGCGCACCGCCGCTTGGCCGCCGGCATAGGTATGGATATGCGGGAACGGGCCGGGCAGGATGCTTCCGCAGCTTCTCCCGCGCAGCCGGCTCTTGCCGCTGCGGAGGCCCTCGCGGCCTCCGCCACATCATTATACTGTGTGCCGCAGCCGGTGTCAATCCGGTCTGACAGTTGACTTTCTGCTGCGTTTGTACTACTATTATTTTGAGAGAATATCCAGAAAAATGCTTCGCTTTGCGGAGAAAGGACTATCATGGACGAACAGAAAGAGAAGCAAAACGCGAAAAAGAAGCGCTCCGCGCTTCCGATCTACGCCATCGGCGCGGTGTGGCTGCTGTACGCGAAAAAGCTGGACAGCCTCCGGGGCATCGTCTCCTGCGCGGTCGTGTCGCTGATCGTGTACGCGATCCTGCGCATCGTGATGCGCGGGAAAAAGGCGGAGGAGCCGCCGAAGGCCGCCGAGCCCGAGCAGCCCCAGCCGAAGAAGGCTGAAAAACAGCCCGAGCCGCAGCCGGAGCGTGAAGAAAAGCTTCCGCCTGAATTGCAGTCAGTCATCTATCAGGGCAAGCGCGCCATCGCCGATATCCGCCGTCTGAACGACGAAATCCCCGACGAGCGCATGAGCGCCCAGATTGACCTCATCGAGCGCCTGACGGCTCAGATTTTCGACTGTGTGCGGCAGCACCCGGAGAAGCTCAGCCAGATCCGGCAGTTCCTCAACTATTATCTGCCGACCACGATCAAGCTCATGGAGCAGTATGTCACGCTCCAGAACCAGAGCGTCAAAACGGAGAACATCACCGAGGGCATGCAGAAGATCGAGGATCTGCTCGACAAGGTCATCGTCGCTTTCCAGCGGCAGCTCGACGCGCTGTTCGAGTCTGATGTCGTCGACATCACCGCCGACATCCGCGTGATGGAGCAGATGATGGCAAGCGAAGGGTTGACGAACAAAAAGGATTTTGCATAACCGGATTATTTACAGATACAGGAGGAACAAACGATGGACGAGTACATCCCCCAGCTCACCCTGACGCCGGATCTGAACGCGCAGCCGCAGCCGGAGGTCAAAAAGGAAGACGATCTCATTACGAAGGCGCAGGCCGCGCCGGAGGCGGGCCCGGATCTTTCCGCGCTCTCTGAGCAGGAGCAGCAGGCCGTTCTGACATTCTCAAAGCAGATCGATCTGGAAAACGCGCAGCAGATTTTGGAATACGGCGCGTCCGCGCAGAAGAACATCGCGGATTTTTCCGACACGGCGCTGGCCAAGGTCAAGACCGGCGATCTCGGCGAGATCGGCACGATGCTCTCGGGTCTTCTCGTTGAGCTCAAGACAATGGACGAGCCGGAGAAGAAGGGCATCGCGGGTCTGTTCCGCAAGGCAAAGATCAACGCCGAGGAGATGAAGAGCCGCTTCGCGACGGCGGAGGTCAACGTCGACCGCATCTCCGGAGAACTGGAAAAGCACAAGGTCACGCTTTTGAAGGACGTGGCTGTGATGGACCAGATGTATGAGCGGAACCTGCAATACTTCAAGGAGCTGACCATGTATATTCTGGCCGGCAAGCAGAAGCTGGCCGAGGCCCGCAATACCACGCTGCGCGAGCTGCGGGAAAAGGCCGAGGCGTCGAACCTGCCTGAGGATGCGCAGGCAGCCAACGACTTTGAGAACAAATGCGTCCGGTTTGAAAAGAAGCTCCACGATCTGGAGCTTACGCGCATGATTTCGCTGCAGACCGCGCCGCAGATCCGCATGATCCAGAACAACGACACCGCGCTCGTTGAAAAGATCCAGACTTCCGTGCTCAACACCATCCCGCTGTGGAAAAACCAGATGGTGCTGACGCTCGGCATCGAGAATTCCCGCCGCGCTATGGAGGCCCAGCGGCAGGTCACGGATATGACGAACGCGCTGCTGCAGAAAAACGCCGACATGCTGCATATGGCCTCCGTCGAGACGGCGAAGGAATCCGAGCGCGGCATCGTCGACATGGAAACGCTCAAGCACACCAATGAGCAGCTGATCTCCACGCTCGACGAGGTGCTGCAGATCCAGACCGACGGCGCGAAGAAGCGGCAGGAGGCCGAGGCTGAGCTTCGCCGACTGGAGGGTGAGCTGAAGCAGAAGCTTCTGCAGCCGCGCAGCTGAAACTTTAAAAAGGAGCAAGCATGAAATTCTTTCAGAAAACGGGTGTTGCGGTCGTCTTCACGGTGTTGATGATCGCCGCTGCGCTCTTCATCGGGTTGTCCCCGGCGCTCAAAAGCGAACCGGTACCCGAACCCGCGGCCCAGGCCGCCGCGCAGGAGCAGACCGTCGCCCAGACGCCTGCCGAAGAGCAGACGGCGCAGACAGTCTCCAACACGGCGGCGGACGAAACGATCTCCGACAAGTATATCCGCGACGGCGCGGGACTGTTCACCCGCAGTGCAGAGAGCGCCATTCAGGATTACAACAAAAAGATCTACAGCAAGACCGGCAGCCGTATCGCCATTCTGACGACGGACGGCACCGGCGGCAAGACGATCGAAGACTATACGAACAGCGCGTTCGATTCGATGGGTCTGAGCGAGTATGATATGCTCTTTTCCATTGATACGAGCGCGGAGCAGTGGTATGTGACGACAGGCGCGTATGTCGCGGACTATGCTGACAGCAAGCTGGAGGCGATCTTTCAGGACGGCTTTGCCGCCATTCTGGACGGCGACGCAGACGACGCGGCGGATACGATGTACGAGGATCTGTACAGCTGGTGCAAGACCAGCCTGAACGGAACCGCGAACGAGGATTACGTGCCCGTGCAGGATACCGGACGTGTCAGAAGGAAAAGCATGATCGGTACAATTATCACGATTCTGGTCATTTTCTGGATCATCAAGGCCATTTTCGGCTCCGGCCGCAGAGGCGGTGGGAGCGGCGGAGGCGGCGGGTTCTGGTCGGGCCTGTTTTTGGGCTCGCTGTTCTCGAACCACCGTCACCATCACGGCCCCGGCCCGGGGCCCGGTCCCAGACCCGGCCCGCGTCCCGGCGGATTCGGCGGAGGCCCCAGACCGGGCGGCTTCGGCGGCGGTCCCAGACCGGGCGGCGGCAGCCGCGGCGGCTTTGGCGGAGGCCGGGGCGGCTTCGGCGGCGGACGCAGATAAAAAATTTCCAGCATGAAGCGCCCGTTTGCGCGCATACTAAGTCCGTACCTTAAAAAAGGAGGATGTTTTGTATGAGCTTTGCAAACGAAAAGGCCAACCACGCGATCGAGTGCCATGTCACCCAGTGCAACAACCACTGCGGCTGCGAGGATTATTGTACCCTCGACAAGGTCTGTATCGGCACCCATGAATGCGACCCGCGTAATTATAGATATCAACAAGCGCCGAAGCGAGTTGTT